>Ga0172381_10000385_pt1 | contig 53418 bp, 55 predicted proteins | sample Leawel6488metaG_FD_119754 | JGI IMG/M metagenome (GOLD analysis project Ga0172381, IMG submission 119754) | Leachate microbial communities from a municipal landfill in Southern Ontario, Canada - Leachate well 64-88 metaG | ecosystem: Engineered > Solid waste > Landfill > Unclassified | place... | reverse complement strand
TTCACCTGCTGGGCAATTTCGGCGATACGCTGCACGCCATCCTGGGTAAAGTGTAAAGCCAGCCCGTCGCTGGCCAGCAACGCACTGTATTGCCGGACCAGCGCATTCTCCGGCTCCTGCAGTATCCGCACCAGATCCGCCGCACTCAGGGCCTCCAGCTCCACGCGGATAGGCAGGCGACCCTGCAGTTCCGGGATCAGATCGGAGGGCTTGCTGAGGTGGAAGGCGCCGGAGGCGATGAAGAGGATATGGTCGGTCTTCACCACGCCGTAACGGGTACTCACATTGGAGCCCTCCACCAGCGGCAGAAGATCGCGTTGTACTCCTTCCCGGGAGACATCCGAGCCCTGCTGAGTGCCAGAGCGCACCGCCACCTTGTCGATTTCGTCGATGAAGACGATGCCGCCGGACTGTACCCGTTCCAGCGCCAGGGCGCGAACTTCCTCTTCATTGACCAGCTTGGCGGCCTCATCGTCCGTCAACAGACGCTGCGCTTCGCTGACGGTGACCCGTCGTGTGCTGGTCTTCCCTGGCGCCATGTTGGAGAACATCTCGCGGAGCTGGTTGGTCATCTCCTCCATACCCGCCGGGGCCATGATCTCCACCCCGCCCTTGGGGGCGCTCACCTCGATCTCGATTTCCTGCGCATCCAGCTTGCCTTCGCGCAGCATTTTGCGGAACTTCTGGCGAGTGCCCTCGTCGCTGCGCGGTACGCTGCTGTCGCGCGGACCGGGAATGAGGATGTCGAGAATCCGCTCCTCGGCCAATTCCTCGGCGCGCTGGCGCAGCGCGACCTGCCGCTCGCTACGGATCATGTCGACGGCGGTTTCGGTCAGGTCGCGGATGATGGATTCCACATCCTTGCCCACATAGCCCACCTCGGTGAATTTGGTGGCTTCTACCTTGATGAAGGGGGCATTGGCGAGTTGCGCCAGACGCCGGGCGATTTCCGTCTTGCCCACTCCCGTCGGCCCGATCATGAGGATATTTTTGGGGGTGATTTCCTGATGCAGCGGCGGCGGCACCTGCCCGCGCCGCCAGCGGTTGCGCAGGGCGATGGCTACCGCGCGCTTGGCCTCGGACTGGCCGATGATGTACTTGTCCAGCTCCTGGACGATCTCGCGGGGGGTCATTTCAGACATGCTCATAGCTCTTCGATCGTATGTTGGTGGTTGGTATAGATGCAGATATCGCCAGCGATGCCGAGTGCGCGTTCGGCGACTTCACGGGCGGGCAGATCGCTGTTTTCCAGCAGGGCGCGCGCCGCCGCCAGGGCGTAGGGCCCCCCGGAACCGATGGCGATGATGCCGTATTCGGGATCCAGCACATCGCCCTGCCCGCTGATGATCAGACTTTGTTTGTCGTCCGCGACGGCGAGCATGGCCTCCAGACGGCGCAGTACCCGGTCGGTGCGCCACTCCTTGGCGAGTTCCACGGCGGCCTTGGCCAACTGGCCGGGGTGGGCCTTGAGTTTGGCCTCGAAACGCTCCAGCAGGGTAAAGGCGTCGGCTGTGGCGCCAGCGAAACCGGTCAGCACACCGGGATCTATGCGGCGCACCTTGCGAGCATTGCCCTTCATGACCGTATTGCCGAAGGTCACCTGGCCATCTCCGGCCATGACCACGTTGGCGCCCCGCCGCACACAGAGGATGGTGGTGCCGTGCATTTGTTGCGAATCCGTCATGCTTTTCCCTCAAAGTGCTTCATGTCCTGGTCACCACGTCGCGACCGCGGGTGCGCCTGGTCGTAGACCCGCGCCAGTTGCTGATAATCCATATGGGTGTAGATGGCGGTCGTGCCAATACCCGCATGGCCTAAATATTCCTGCACCGCGCGCAAGTCGCCGGACGACTGCAGCAGATGGCTGGCGGCGCTGTGGCGCAGGGTATGGGGATGCAGCGACTGCCCGAGCCGCGCACCGCCGAGATTTTTGACCCGCACCTGAATGCTGCGCACCGTGAGCCGCTGGCCGCGCCGGTTGACGAAGAGGGCCATCTCGCCGCTGGCGGCCACGGCCGGTCGCGTCGCAAGGTAGTCGCGGAGCGCTGCCCAGGCGGGCTGTCCCACCGGCACGATACGTTCCTTGCGCCCCTTGCCCAGCACCCGTACCGTGCCCGCGTGGCGGTCCAGATCGCCCAGATTCAGTCCCGCCAGTTCGCTGACGCGCAGGGCGCTGGAGTACAGCAGCTCCAGGATCAGTTGATCCCGCAGCCCGGTGAAATCCTGCGGCGCCGCTTCGGCGTCGGATATGGCGGCAGGTTGCATCAGCAGGCGGGCCTGATCCACCGTCAGCCAGTCGGGCAGGCGCTGCTCCGCCCTGGGCATGGCGAGCCCCGACGCCGGGTTGCGCAGTTCGGGCGCATCCCGCTGCAGATGGCGATAGAGGGCGCGCAACGCCGCGAAATGGCGACGCAGGCTGCGAATGGACACCCCGCGGCTGCGCTCCGCCAGGAGGTAGGCACGCAGGCTGCCGCGATCGATCTGCGCGATCTCCGTCTGCCCGCGCTGCAACGAAAACCGCGCCCAGGCATACAGGTCGCGGCCATAGGCGCTGATCGTGGCCGGACTGGCCCTCCCGCCCTGCCGGAGCGTTTCGATGAATTGGGCAATGGCGGTTTCGATCAGCATGGGGCCAGGCAGCGATCCAGTGCCGCCGTGACCAGGCGGGCAATCTGGTCGAGCAGGTCGGCCCCGGCGTCCTCGGCATAGCGGTCGGGGTGCTGACTGCCGAGCAGGATCCCCCCTTGCAGATGCTGGCCGGCAAGCGGGATCAGGGCGAAAGACGCCAGTCCCGCCCCCGCCGCGCCAAAGAGGGTGCTGCGCAGGGTCGGGCTCAGGGTCAGCCCGGTCGCGGCGCGCAACAACGGTAGGCCGTTCAGAATCTCCTGAAAATCAGCCTGTTCCAACGGTAGGAACTGGGGCAGTCCGGCCACGGGTGCGCGGGCGATCAGGGCCATTTCCTCCACCTGAAAGCCCTCCCGCAGACGGGTGATGACGGTATGGACGGTCGTGGTACAGTCGGGTGTCTGCAACAGTTCGGTAGCCAGGTCGGAGAGGTGCAGGCCGAGTGCGGCATTCTGCTGAGCGGCACCCAGCAGCGCGCTGATACGCTGATGCAGCCGGAGGTTTTCTTCGCGCAACACCTGCGCCTGCCGCTCCAGCAGGGACGAAGCGGAACCACGTCCGACATGGGGCAGGGTCAGGGTGTGTAGCAGGTCTTCCTGGTCCCACAAAAATTGCGGATGCTGACGGAGATAGGCTAGGACCTGATCCGCCTGTGTTTCTTGTTCAGGCTCCGTAGCCACTCAGTCATCCTCCCAGTGGGTATCACTGTAGCGTTCCGAGGCGCTGTGGACCTCCAGCGCGGCGATCAGGCGCGCCAGCGTTTCACCTTCTTCATCATCGAGTTTGCGCAGAAAGGCCAACGCGGCCGTATCACTGTTCAAACCCTTGGCAACCGCCTCCAATGTCGTATCCCGCATGTCATGATTCCTCGTCAATGTGTTTGATCTTTGCCGGTAACGGCCAGACCCCGTCGAAAACCACCTGCGCCGGACCGGTCATCATCACGGGATGTCCAGGACCTGCCCATTCGATCTCCAGAGTGCCCCCGGGCAGGGTCACCGCCACCGCATGATCCAGTTCATCCCAGCGGATGCCCGCCACCACGGCCGCACAGGCATTGCTGCCGCAGGCCAGGGTTTCACCCGCGCCGCGCTCCCAGACCCGCAGTTGAATATGGTTGCGGTCGCGGATTTCCATGAAGCCCACGTTGCAGCGCTCGGGAAAGGCCGGGTGTGTTTCGATGCGCGGACCCAGGGTGGCTACCTGGGCCTCCGCCGCGCTCGCGACACGCAGCACCGCGTGGGGGTTGCCCATGCCAACGGCGGCGATGCGCAGGGTGTGCTTCCCCGCGGACAGCAGGTATTCGGGGGATTCTTCATCGGCGCGGAAGGGGACATCGGCGGGGACGAGTTGCGGAACCCCCATATTGACGGTGATATCGCCGTTCCCCCGGTGATGCAGGATCAGCCGCCCCGCCCGCGTCTCGACGGTGATGATGTCCTTGTCGGTGAGCTTGGCGCGGCGCACGAAGACGGCAAAGCAGCGGGCGCCATTGCCGCACTGCGCCACCTCGCTACCATCGGCATTGAAGATGCGGTAACGGAAGTCGCAATCGGGGGATGCGGCAGCCTCCACCAACAGGATCTGATCGCAGCCGATGCCGAAGTGACGGTCGGCGATGGCGCGGATCATCTCCGGGGGTAGATCGACGCGCTGATGGATGCCATCAAAAACGACGAAGTCGTTACCCAGGCCCTGCATTTTGGTAAAGGGCAGAGCGGGCAACGCAGGATCCGTATGGGAATGGTTCATGCCATGAGTTTAGCAATGTCTGTCCAGGGAGGACAGTACGCGTCAGCGTTTTTTGTTTGGCTGGGGGACGTGGATTCGAACCACGGTTAGCGGAGTCAGAGTCCGCGGTCCTACCGCTAGACGATCCCCCAAAACAGGGGCGAATGATAGCCGTGGCCGACTATCCGTGTCAAACGTGGACCTCGATAAGCATATCGGTGTATAAAATTGGCGGCGCGTTGCAAAAAAGGTGTTGTGGAAATGTTGCAACGTGTTCGCACCGGTGCTATAACTTGCACTGTAGTATTTGAAACACTGCTCTCGAGGAGGAGCCTAGTCATGAAGAAGAATCTCGTAGCTTTGGCCGTTGCAGCGGCTTTTGTGGTCCCCGGCGTCGCTTTCGCCGCAGACACTTCCAACGCGGACACCGGCCCTGTTGTGTTCGGTTACGCCCAGATCACCGGCGCCCAGCAGTTCGGCACCGGCCCCGGCACTTCCAATGGCCTCGTTTTTGGTGCCAACCGCATCCGTCTGGGTTTCAAGGGCGAAGCGGTTCCCGGCGTGACCTATTACATCCAGGGCGCTTATGACGAGGCGGGCCTCGGCAACGCAAACGCCCTGTTCCCGAACAGCAATGGCCTGCTCAACAACGGCCTCGGCGGCAATATTGGAAGCGGCGCTCAGGCACAGTTGATGGACGCCTGGATCAACTTCGCGCCGGTGCCCTTCGCCCAGTTGCAGGTCGGCAAGTTCAAGACCCCGGAAGGTCTGGAATACACTGGCACCGCGGGCAATGAACTGACCTTCATCTACCGCAACATGAACCAGTCCCTGTTGCCCGGACGTTCCGCCGGCGCCATGATCCATGCCGACGACGTGATGGGTACGGGCCTCGGCTATGCCGTGGGCATTTTTGACAACACTTCCTTGGATGCTGGTACGGTGTTCAGCAACATCAATACCTTTGGCGGTGGTCAGAGCGGATACCTCAACGGCAACGGCAAGTACATCGTTTCCGGTATGTTGAAGTACAGCATGGGCCCGCTGCTGACCGCGGAACTGAGCGGCAGTATGGGTACAGCGCCCGGGCGTGGTAGCGACGACCTGACCAGTTGGAACGTTGGCGTCCAGGGCGGAATGATGGGTATCCACTACGGTGCGGGATACACCAAGGCATCCGGCGTGCCGGCATGGACTTACCTGAATATCAACCCGTTGTATACCCCGTTCACTTATTCCGCAACCGATTGGCATGCGGAACTCGCCGCCAACCTGTACGAGATGACGCTGACCCCCGACTGGCTGGACGTCGAGGCTGCCGCGCGCTATGACCAGTATGCGGTCCACGGTCAGGGCACCTTGAGCAATACCACCGTGGGATTGAATTACTATGTCAACCCCAACAACCCCCACGCCGCCGAAGTGCAGTTGAACTACATCCTGGCGACCCGTGGCGGTTCCATCAACAATGTTTATGGCACCTCCAGCAACGGGCTTGCCCCCACCAACGGCGTTGCCTACAACACCCTGATGCTGCAGTTCCAGGCCGGCTTCTAAGTTCAAATAAGCCTTCGGGCCGCTTCGGTGGCCCCATTGCCGCCCCTTCGGGGGCGGTTTTTATTTGCTTTTTGGGATGTATACCGTTATAAGAAAGCCCGCTGCGGGGCTTGTGGCCCCGGCGTTTTTTCTTACGACCGTTTTTTGGGGAATATCAGTGGCTCGTCAAATCCGTAACATCGCCATCATCGCCCACGTGGATCACGGCAAGACCACGCTGGTGGATCAGCTCCTGCGCCAGTCGGGTACTTTTGCCGCCCACCAGCAACTGGAAGAGCGGGTGATGGACAGCAACGACCTGGAAAAGGAGCGCGGCATCACCATCATGGCCAAGAACACGGCGGTGCAGTGGGGCGACACCCACATCAACATCGTCGACACCCCCGGCCATGCCGATTTCGGCGCCGAGGTAGAGCGGGTGCTGGGCATGGTGGACGGCGTGTTGCTGCTGGTGGATGCCGTCGAAGGCCCCATGCCGCAGACCCGTTTCGTCACCCGCAAAGCGCTGGAACTGGGTCTCAAGCCGATCGTGGTCATCAATAAGGTGGATCGCCCCGGCGCCCGTGCCGATTATGTCATCAGCGCCACCCTCGACCTGTTCGACAAGCTGGGAGCGACAGAAGAGCAACTGGATTTTCCGGTGATCTATGCCTCCGGTCTGCAGGGCTATGCAGGGGAAGATCCCGAAGTCCGCTCCGGTGACATGAAGCCCCTCTTTGAGATGATCCTCGATAAGGTGGCGGCCCCGGAAGGGGATCCCGAAGGTCCGTTGCAGATGCAGATTGCCGACCTGGATTACTCCAGTTATGTGGGGCGTATCGCGGTGGGTCGCATCCGTCGCGGTACCATGCGTCCCGGTCAGGATATCGTGTTGATTCACGGTGTCGATAAGACTCAGACCAAGGCGCGCATCCTTCAGCTCCTCGGCTTCGACGGTCTCAAGCGGGTGCCGTGGGAAAGTGCTACGGTGGGCGACATCGTTGCGGTGACCGGCATAGAAGATCCTTCCATCGGGGCCACCATCGCGGCGCCAGAAGCGCCTGATGCCCTGCCGTGGAAACCCATCGATGAACCCACCCTGAACATGACGTTTCAGGTCAATACCAGCCCCTTCGCGGGCAGAGAAGGCAAGTTTGTCACCAGTCGCCAGTTGCGCGAACGCCTGTACCGCGAGTTGCTGATCAATGTCGCCCTGCGGGTGGAAGATACGGATAACGCCGATGTGTTCATGGTCTCCGGGCGCGGCGAGCTGCACCTGACCATTCTGGTAGAAAACATGCGCCGCGAGGGCTATGAACTGGCGGTATCACGGCCCCGGGTGATTCAGCGCCAGGTGGGCGGCGTCTGGGAAGAACCCTATGAAGCGCTGACCATCGACCTGGAAGAACAGCATCAGGGCACCATCATGGAACGCCTGGGTATCCGGCGCGGCGAATTGCAGGACATGATTCCCGATGGCCGGGGCCGCGTGCGGCTGGAGTACCGGATTCCCGCCCGGGGTCTCATCGGTTTCCACACCGAATTTCTGACGGCCACGTCCGGCACCGGAGTCATCAGCCATATTTTTGATAGCTACGGTCCGGTGAAGGGCAGCATCCCTTCCCGTAACAACGGCGTGCTGATCTCGGCGGAAGAGGGCGAAGTGGTCGGATTCGCCCTGTTTAACCTGCAGGAACGCGGCCGGATGTTCGTGAGCCCAGGCGACAAGGTCTACGAGGGCATGGTCATTGGTATCCATACCCGCGACAACGATCTGGTGGTCAACCCGCTCAAGGAAAAGAAGCTGACCAATATGCGGGCATCGGGCTCGGACGAAAACATCATGCTGACGCCGCCGATCAAGCTGACGCTGGAGGCGGCGGTGGAGTTCATTGCGGATGATGAGTTGGTAGAGGCGACGCCGCAGTCCATTCGCATTCGCAAACGTTATCTGACGGAGAACGAGCGCAAGAAGGCGTCGCGTGGCGGCGGATAAAACATCGCCGTAGTGGGATGACCGGAAATGGCCCGGAGCGGGTATAAGGCTCCGGGCCATTTCCGTGTCACATGGTGTCAGATTTTTCCAGAACGATCAGACGGAACCAGCCGCCGACAGCGGCCGGTGTATCGCTGCGGCAGTGCAGTTCCGGGCATTGGGTCAGGAGGTCTTCAAACACCAGGTCGGTGTGGGTGGCAATGGGGCCGAACAGAGGGGCAAGCAGGCGTCGCCAGAAGGCACGTTCACCGGGGCGCAGAAACTTGTCGAGAATCAGTATCCGGCCGCCGGGTTGGAGGACGCGGCAGGCCTCCGCCAATGCCTGGCCGGCATGGGGTACGACGGCCAGTATGAGATGCATGACGATAACGTCAAAGCAACCGTCCGGGAAGGGCAAAGCCTCGGCATCTGCCTGAACAAGCGAAAAATGAGGCGACGACCTGCGTGCGCGGCGGAGCATGCTGTGGGTGAGGTCGATGCCGATGGCTTCGCAGTGGGCGGGCAGATAAGGAATGTCCAGCCCGGTGCCGATGCCATCGACCAGGACGCGGCAGGGTCCTTGCGGAATATGGCTGAGGCTGCATTGCCGCAAGGGGGCAGAGAAGCTGCGCACCGCCGAATCGTATATGGGTGCCCAGAGCGCATAGGCGCGCTGCAGGCTCTGGCGGCTCAATGGAAGACGGTCGCCACCGCCAGGCGAAAGGCGGGGATGGGAACCACAAAACTTTCGCCGGTATCGCTGACCCACTCGAAGGTGCCGTGCATGCTGCCTACGGGCGTGGACAGGACGGACCCGCTGGTGTAGCGGAAGCGTTGACCGGGCTGCAGCGTGGGCTGTTCACCGACGACGCCCGGCCCTTTGACTTCCTGGATATGGCCTTCGGCGTCCGTAATGATCCAGTGGCGATTGAGGAGTTGTGCCGTCTGCGGGCCGTTATTCAGCATCGTGATCTGATAGGCGAAGGCGAAATGTTCCTGCTCCGGGCTAGACTGTTCCGGCAGATAGCGGGTCTCGACGCTGATCTGGATTTCTGTGGGGGGCTGGTCTTCCATGGGTCTGCTCCGGGCCGCTGGTCGGTGTTGCGATTCAGAAACAGTCTAACGGTCTTGAGCTGGGCTGCCAAGCTATACCGGCGGACCGATCAGCGTTTAGGCGCCGTAGCCGGGCGGGGGCGGTAGAGAATAAGCACGCGCCCGATGTGGCCGACAACGTCGGCATGGCTGGCGGTGGACAAGATCTTTATCATGTCGTCGCGTTCGTCATGGGACACCTGGGGTAGACGTACCTTGACGAGTTCGTGGGCGTGGATGGCGACCTCCAGTTCGGCGAGAACGCCGTCGGTGATGCCGTGAGCACCGATGATGACGACGGGTTGGAGGGCGTGTGCCTGTCCACGCAGGGTTTGTCTTTGTTTGGCGTCCAGCATGGTATCCTCGTCAGTCTGATTGGGCCGCTATGGTGTAGCGGCAGAGTGTACGTTTGCGGAGGGCGGGGGTCAAAGCCCGGAGGTGTATTTTGGCAAGAAGTAAATCCAGTGAGAAGTGGCTGAAGGAACATTTTAAAGACCCATTTGTGCAGCGCGCCATGAAAGAGGGGTATCGCTCGCGGGCGAGCTACAAATTGCTGGAGATTCAGCAGAAGGATCACCTGATCCGGCCGGGCATGCGGGTGCTGGATGTGGGCGCGGCGCCGGGTGGCTGGACGCAGGTGGCGGCGCCGTTGATCGGCAGGAAGGGGCGACTGGTGGCGGTGGATCGCCTGGCAATGGACCCGGTGGCGGACGCCACGGTAATCTGCGGCGACGTCTACGACGACGCCATACTGGCTGCCTGCCAGGAAGCCCTACCGGGTGGCGCCGACCTGATCATGAGTGACATGGCGCCCAACATGTCCGGTATTGCCAGTGTCGATCAGGCCCGCGCCATTGATCTCGCGGAGCTGGCTCTGGATATGGCCCATCGCTGGCTGGTGCCGGGCGGAGCGCTGCTGATCAAGGTGTTTATGGGGTCCGGCGCGGAGGAGTTGCGCCGGGCGCTGCGCCGAGACTTCAAGAAGATCGTGGTACGCAAGCCGGAGGCCTCGCGTGCGCGCTCTACGGAGCAGTACTGGCTGGCGCTGGACTTTCAGGGGGTTGCGCAGGAAAGGTTGGACAACGGTGGGGCGAGTTCCCTATAATCTGGCCCACGCGCAGTTAGCTCAGATGGATAGAGCGTCGGCCTCCGAAGCCGAAGGTCACTGGTTCGACTCCAGTACTGCGCACCAACTCCCGCAAAGGTCTGGGATCACATTCCGGGCCTTTTCTCTTTCCCGCCATGCTGCGGACACCAAATTATCCATCCCGGCGGAAAAGAAAGATTCTTCCTAATACATCGTTCCCGGTCAATTGATGAAAAATGGCGAAAAGAACGTGCCCAAGCAGATATACCCATGCAAGATAGGACACCAGCCGGTGAACTAGGGAAACGCGGGTATATAATACAAAATCAGTCGAGTGCAGTCCGAGTATGGAATGTCCGCCGGGCAAAACAAAAAGCAGAATGGTTCCGGTTAATGCCATAAACGTAAACGACAATATGCCAATTCCATGCCAAAACCCGGACAGGCCCACGGTATCGCCACCTTCCGGAAGCAGATGTCTCCCCAAGTTTCTGATATCTTTCACCACAAGTGATATACCGGCACGATTCCATGGAAATAAAACGGAAAACTGCGACGCGGTATATATCCATAACCACTCGACGAAAATGACCAACGCTGACAGTATGCCGACATACTCATGCAGGTATAAAAAGAACCTCGTCTGCGGATCATGGACCAGTAAGCCGATACACATCTGCAGCGTCAGGACGATGGCCATGGCGAGATGTATGATCTTGGTAATGTTGTCAAAATCGTGTGCGCCGCTTTTGCCTGCAACGCTATGGTCGTTAAGCACCATTCTTGTTACTCCTCGCTGTCGACAAAATTAAGGTAACAGATACGAGTTTCCAGGGAGCCGCTCCTGTCGTATACGGGTCTATTTCAATATTCCTTATAGATCATGACAAGCCAATCGAACTTTTAATCGCGCTCAGCGCGATCTGCGGGTCCTTTATATACTGCAAGCGAATACCAAGGTCATCTCCGAGAATGATTATCGAGCCATATTTGAGTTTTGACCCAATCCAGCTCTGATCAACGTTTATATGGCGAATGGCCGAAGCGGGGATGATCGCCCTTATCGGACGAATCAGTCCGTATCTGACTATCAATTTGTCATTGTCTGCGGCACAGCTTGTGGTAAAGGTCAGAGTGGCTATGTTGGCGGCATCAATAAATGCCAAAACGATGAATACCGCACCAATTACAATGAAAAATCCTGTGCCGAGAAATAAAAACGGAAAGCTGCAGATAAATATGATCAGCGAACCAAAATATGCCGACTGGGCGACGGTAACATCCGCCAACACCATGGCAGGGTTTAATTTCAGGTCATATTGCTGCCCAGGCATGCTTGACTCCCGTATCCAGTGGTATGATCAGGGTACCACCAACATCTGCTGCAACCTAACGATTTTCCGGCTTCCAGCGGGCAACGAAGCCGCAGCATGCATGGTACGTTAAAAAATAAAAGCTCCCCTTCAGAGAAGGGGAGAAGCAGGAGGAACTCAGGGCAAAATGTGACTACGCGGGCATCGGCGTAAACGCTATACAATACCCGGCGGGTGCGACGGATCCGGCTACCACCTTACAGCACTTCGGGGCAATAAAATTGGCGCAGACAGAGCACTGCTCCTTCCCCTTGGGGTGTGGCTGATATTGTACTTCCGCCTTGGGCGTGGTCCCCGGGCAATTACCCGCCGCATGGGCAGCGCCGATGGGATTGACTCCGACCACCGTCCCCGCAGCCACGACGCCAGCCGTAATGGCGATGCCTTTCAACAGGTCACGACGGCTTATGTTCCCGGCCTGGGAATTTCCGGTTTCCTTCAATTTCTCACTCATGATATCGCTCCTTCAGATGAACGGTTTTTACAGCCTGCCTCACTACGATCAGCGGGATACCACCTCATATATCCAAATCACCTTCCATCACTTTACCTCCTTCCAGTATTCCTTCTTCAGAAAATAGGCCACTATGGTAAAAAACGCCAGCAACCCGAGCACCCAGGGCCCGTCGTCGTGTCGTTGCACGACGGATGGATCGGACACGAATCTCAAGAATGCGACGATATCCGTGACCTGTTCCTTGAATTTCTGGGGAGATTCGTCCCCCGCACGAAGCAGCTTTCCATGTTCATTTACGATCCCGCCATACGGGGCGAGCACGTCCGGCATGGCCACATTGGGAAATACATGGTTGTTCCACCCCGACGGACGCTTGGGATCCTGGTAAAAAGAGAGCAGATAAGTGTAGATCCAGTCCTGACCCTTGTACCGGACCATCTGGCTGAGATCTGGCGGGGGGAGCCCGAACCATTTATGCGCCATCTGGGTCGGCATGGCGGATGTCATGTTATCCTTGAATGTCGATCCTGTCGGTAACATGATGTCTTTTTGCACATCGGCTCTGGACATGCCCAGATCATGGGTCAAAAACTCATAACGCATGAATTTTATGGAGTGACATGCCATACAGTTGGTGGCAAATAACCTTGCGCCGCTAATGATGGTCTTTGCATTATAGGTATAATGCGGTGTCAATAATTGTGGCCCGTCGTCCGCGAATGCACCCGATGCGCTGCCAGCAAACAGTCCCAGGGCCATACCTGCCCACATAACATACTTTTTCATAACTCCTCCTCTCTGCCCGAACTCAGTGGGCATGGAAACGGACGCGCGCCGGCGGTGTCCTGGTCGGTTCGAATTTGCTCACGAACGGCAGCAAAAGGAAGAACGCCACATAGATGAACGCCCCCAATCTTTCCACGAAAAAATATTTCGGCAGCGGAGGCTGCTCTCCAAGATAGGCAAGCACGAAGAAGTTAATGAAAAATATGATCAGCAGGACACGGGTGACCGGACGATATCGTGTCGATTTCACCGGGTTTCTGTCAAGCCATGGGAGCACGAATGGGACCAGCACCGCGAACACCATTAATAATATGCCAGCAGTCTTGTTGGGTATGGACCTCAGCATCGCGTAAAAAGGGGATAGATACCACGGCGGCGTGACATCCGGCAGACTTTTGAGCGGATTTGCCGGCGTAGACATGGTACGTTCCAGGAAAATATGATGAAATGTCGGCGCGTAGAAGATGATCGCGCCAAAAATGATCAGCCATATACCGAATCCAAATAAATCTTTTACGGAGTAGTAGGGGTGAAACGGAATACCGTCCACGGGATGGCCATCAGGCCCTTTATTAGCCTTGATCTCGATGCCATCGGGATTGTTGGAGCCGACTTTATGGAGATAAAGGATGTGAAAAACGATCAGCCCGACGATGACCAGAAACACCAGTGTAACGTGCAGTGCCATAAACCGGTTCAGCGTGTCGCCGCTCATGCCGGGCCCACCGCGCACCAGGGTGGTAACCCAGCCGCCGATAAACGGAATGGACTTCAATAAAGAAGTGATTACCGTACCGGCCCAGTAGGAGAGGTTTGAATAAGGTAACACATATCCGAAGAATGCCTCCGCCATGAAAGCCAGATAGGTCGTATAGCCAATGATCCAGACGAGTTCCCGTGGTGATCGGTAGGAGCCGTACAGCATGCCCCGCGCCATATGCACATACAGCAGCACGAATATCAGCGATACGCCATCCACATGCATGTACTGCATGAGCCAACCGTAATGCACGTCGTACATGATGCCATACACGGAGTCGTATGCACCTTGGGCGGTAGGTATGTAGTGCGCCAGCACCAGGAATCCCGACAGGAACTGCAGCACCACCATCAGTAAGAGTAACGACCCCGCGTAGTAGAAAATATTGAAGTTCTTTGGCGCGTAGTATTCGGCCATGTGCTCGCGCCACATTTCGGGCACTGGCGAACGTTTGACAAACCATTCTTTGAAACTCATATCAGCCTCCTTTATCGGCTAACTGGCTCAGCACAAATGGGCGAGCGGATACATTTTGGTGACAACGACGGTTTTCTTGGCCACATCGATGTCATATTCGGGAACCGCCATATTATGGGGAGCAGGTGATCCTTTGATTACGCGTGCCGAAAGATCGTACATGGAGCCATGGCAGGGGCAATGAAATCCGCCGAGCCACCACGGTGCGACACTGGCTTTTTTCGGCCGGTAATGCGGTATGCAACACAGATGGTTGCAAATTTTTATACCCACATACCATTCCGGAACGCGTGACCGGTACTTATTCTTGCAATAAGGGGGTTGTTGCGGAACGTTGCAGTTGGGATCTTTCAATATGCCCTTCTGCTCTGCCTCATCCAGGGTGGCCAGCATTTCCGGTGTTCTGTTTACTACGATCACCGGCTTCTCCTGCCATAACGCCACCATTTGCATGCCGGGTTCGATGGGGCTCAGATCGATGGTGGTGGTGGCCAATGCCGCGGCTGCGGCTGTTGGGTCCAGTGATTTCACCATGGGTATTGCGATGGTGCCCGCCACCGCGGCGCCGGATACCGTGACCAGCGCCGTGAGAAAACGCCGGCGTGTTACATTTGGAGCATGTTTGCTGTCTTGCGTTTCGTCTGACATGATATTGATTCCTGTCTGTTGTTTGATGGACTACACCGTAGAAGTTGCCAAATCCTTTTCCGTTCTGTCGTCCAGATCGGGATTGATGAAATTTTGGGCATAAAACAACTCACCGTTATGATCCAGAACGTCACAATCCATTAATTGTGTATAGATACTGGTGATGGCTTCAGGCGGCGTATATCGCTTCATCGGCATGCCGGGATGCGTGAGCAGGCGCAGGCCCGTTCGACACGGACCCGGGTCTACGATATTTACCCGAATACGCGTGTTGGCATACTCTATCGCCCACATGCGGGCCATGTGCAATATGGCCGCTTTGCTCACGCCGTAGGCGCCCCAATAGCCCTTGGGCTTAACGCCAGACTCATCTGTGGTAAAAATAATGGATGCGTATGGTGCCTCTTTCAGTAACGGGAGGCACTGCTGCGTCACCAGCAGTGGAGACTTTACGTTGACCTGAAACACATGGTCCCATAATGCCCCTTCATAGTTCTCCAGAGGGGTCAGCATTCCGAGTTCTGCAGCGTTGTGCACGATGCCGTTCAGTTGGGTGAACTCGCTGGAAATGGCGGCGCCTATGGTTTTGAACGCGTCGCTTGCCGGGTCGGCCAGATCCACCACGAGGATGGCCGGTTCGGCATAGCCATAGTCGGTGATTTCATCGTAGACGCCTTCCAGATTGCGCTTCGTTTTGCCCAACAGAATGACCGTAGCGCCTTGATGGGCATACTCGATGGCCACCGCCCTGCCGATGCCATCTCCCGCACCCGTCACGAGTATCGTTTTCCCGTCCAGGGTGCCGTCGCCTTTCGCCTTGGTATAGTCATTTTCCGTCATGGCGCTCACCGGGACCTTATGTAAGCGGCCAGTGCCGTGATTTGCTTCGGGTTCAGTCTGGAGGCCACGTATTGCATGATGCCCTTGTGGGTGGCAACCCGCTGCCCGGATTTGAAATAGGTGAGTTGATTGATCACATAGCTGCGTTTTTGTCCCGCCAGTCTGGGAAAATAAGGGGGCAGCCCGGCCAGCGTGGCACCATGGCAGGCCATGCAGGCCGGCATGTGTTTGTCGGGTAGACCACCGAAGTACAGCTTTTTCCCTTCGGCCACGAGTTTGGGATCGTAAACGTGTCCCGACGCGGGTTTCTGAGAGGAAAAGTAGTCGGCGACCTGCTGCATCTGCGCGGCCGTCAGCGGAGCCGCCATCCCCCACATGATGGGTGATTGCGGGTCCGCGCGGATATGGGTTTTGAAATGATCGAGCTGGCGCAAAAGGTAGGGCTTCCATTGCCCCGCCAGGTTCGGGAACATGCCCCCGTCAGCCGCTATGCCCTGCATGCCATGACAGGCCATGCAGGTGGACTGCACCACCGTAGGGATACCGCTTGCGGTGACGGACGCCGTCGCCGCGGTAACGCTGACAGCACTGGCCGTAGCCGCTGCGGGGGCGGCGGAGACCGTTTTGGCGAGAGGGGAGCCATAGGCCGCCGAAGCCATGACCATTGCCATAGAGAATAGTGGGATAACGGATAAAAGCGGTTTTTTTTGTAGCATATGTGGCACCTTGGTTGTTAGGGCTGGCAACTATCAATCTCATTTTACCGCTTGTTGATAGTTATGGGCCGGTTATAAACAAAAACCCTTATTACATATTCACAGGAAGAACCTCTCTAAGAGTATTATATAGACGATATTTGCCAGTGCACCATTCATATTTCTTGTGGGCCCATAGTCGCGCCTTGTTGGACTATAACACCATGACGCAACAACTTATTTTGCAAACGTGCAACCGCGCCGGCACCTTGCAATGGATTACTGATTAACCCGGCACGCAGCACGGTGCATGAATTATTATGGCGCAACGCTGAAACGCAAGGGTTTTTCCATATGCGCCGCGCCGTTAAAAGATGCATCATCGACATAGAAACGACTCCAGACGTTGGGTGGCCATTTTTAGCGTGTTAGCATTCACCAACCTGGTGATGAACTGATGGACATTCCCAAAAAAATCCGCAATGGTGGCGCTGATCTGCTTTTGCCGGAAGGGTGGGGTCATACAGCTACCATGGGTATGCGCTCCTCCACGGAGGTCTGCGCAGTTTCACCCAGCAGCGTGGCAAAAAGCTCCCGAACGCTTCTGATCTGTTGTCCGAAGGGTAACTGTCCGGCGCCGCGAAAAAACAGCCCATGCTCTACGTCACCGCGTTGCGCAGCAGCGAGCTGCGCCTCTATGCAGAATTGTCCAGAAGAGGAATGACCATCCTTGAAACCACAATGAACCAAGCACTCCGTCTGGCTGGGGCACTGCGAGTGATCGGGACTCGCGCAGGCGCGCAGCCTCCCTTCGCGTCCCAGGTAGCGGCGCAACCAGGGGGTAAGCACCGCGCGCGCGGGTAAACCCGCCGAACTCATGAATGTCACGAGATCTTTAGGCATGGCGTCCGCCAGGACACGTTTGAAATTGATGTGTGCGTCGCCCTCGGTCGTTACGGCGAAGGGGGTGCCCAACTGGGCGCCGCTGCCGCCGAGAGAAAATATCTCCCGCATTTTCTGAAGGGAAGAGATCCCTCCGGCGGCGATGAGCGGAATCTGGTCGGCTTTCAGGCCTAATTCTTCGAACAGTTTGCGGATCGCGGGCAACACATTGGCAAAACCATACCGAGAATCGGAAACGTCCTCCAGACGGGTGGCGCCCAGATGCCCGCCCGCGAACTGGGGGTTCTCGACGACGATGGCGTCGGGAAGGCGCTTTTGGCGCATCCAGCGGCGCACCACCACCTGCACGCCGCGCGCTTCCGAAAGGATCGGGATCAGTGCGACGTTGGGGAATTCCGCCGCCAGTGTGGGCAGATCCATGGGCAGACCCGCGCCCACGATCACCGCGTTCACCCCACTCCTGATGGCTTGAAGCACATGCTCCCGATAGCCGGAAATGGCATGCATGACATTGACGGCAATGAACCCCTCTTTGCCGGCAATCCGCCGTGCTTCCTGAATCTCCCGATCCAGTGCGGTCAGGTTCGCCTGGGCCGAGGCTGCAGGGTCTCTCAGGCGTCGCAGGTGTCGCATCAGGTCCTCGTGCAAACGCCGCAACTCGACGCTTGCAATCGTTCCGACCGCCCCTTCCGCAGCCACCGCCCCGGCCAGGCTGTGTGCGGAAACACCAATACCCATACCCCCCTGTATCACCGGGAGTAGGGACCGTCCTTTGATCTTCAGGTATGGCAAGTCCATCTCAACCACCTCGTCTGTGCCCGTGAGCGACCATGTTACTAAATACTTCCACATCCGTTTATTGTTTGGTACGATGTAGGTGTACTGCTTTTTTGCATGAATGTCAACAACGCAACGAAGCATCTCGATAGCGCGCAGCGACCGATAAAGGAGAGGTGGGGAAGGGGAGGGCGGTCTTACGCTTGCCGCGTTATTCCCCCAGGCAATCATGCTTGGTTTCCCCCAAAAGCATATGACGAAAACCTTCATGGAACACGGACGCACCCTAACGCGTCCATTTATCGCAGCAACAACTATTTTTATGGATCCGGTATTCACGGCCATTTTCATGGGCTTGGCTAACCGGGTTTTGGCGAGATATCAAGCGGATTTCTTGCAGATAGAAGGGCGGCGTATCGTGGTCGAGGTGTCCGACCTTGGGAAATCACTACGTTTGGTGATAAGGCGGGGAAAGATCGCCCCGACCCGTGCCGGTCCGGTCGATTTGCGCATCGCTGGAAATGCGAAAGATCTTTGCCGCCTCGCGCTACGCCTCGAAGATCCGGATACCCTGTTCTTCGCGCGCCGTCTGGTATTGGAAGGAGAAACATCCGTTGGGCTCCAGCTCAAGAATATTCTGGATTCCGTAGAGCTGGACTGGCTGGCTCCGGTCGGCTACCTGCCTGCCCCGCTCGGCCCGCGAATAAGACAGGCCATCGACCACGCCATCCGCAACACGCATGCCGACAGACGCCTGCACGACCTGCTGGATCGTGCGCTGCAACCCTGACCATCGGCCCGACATCGGAAAGGATTTTACATGAACCACCGCAAACCCGAATTGGTCTGCCCCGCTGGCGGACTGCCTGCCCTGAAAGCCGCTGTCGATAATGGTGCAGACGCCATATATATCGGCTTTCGCGACGATACCAACGCCCGCAATTTCCCGGGGTTGAACTTTGGTCCGGAAGAGACCGCGCGCGGCATGGAATATGCGCATCGCGCCGGCAAAAAGGTGCTTCTCGCCATCAATACCTACCCACAGGCACATAACTGGGCTGTCTGGACCAGCGCAGTGGATCGCGCTGCGGAACTGGGGATAGATGCCGTGATCATGGCGGACCCGGGACTGTTGCGTTATGCCGCAACCCACTACCCCGATCTACGTTTGCATCTTTCCGTGCAGGCATCCGCCACCACGTATAAGGCCCTGGAGTTCTACCAGCAGCGATTTGGCATTCAACGCGCCGTTCTGCCCAGGGTCCTGTCCTTGCAACAGCTTTGGCACACCATAGCCAACAGCCCGGTGGAGATCGAAGTATTCGGTTATGGAAGCCTGTGCGTCATGGTGGAAGGCCGTTGCGCCTTGTCCTCTTACATTACGGGACGCTCCCCGAATGCCAGTGGAGTTTGTTCACCAGCAGAGTCCGTACGCTGGGAGGAGACCGCCCTGGGCCGCGAGTCCCGCCTGAACGGCGTATTGATCGACCGTCACGGCCTGAATGAGGCGGCTGGTTACCCCACCTTGTGCAAGGGGCGTTACCACACAGACGCCCAGGCCTATTACGCCATCGAAGAGCCTACCAGCCTGAATATACTGGATGTGTTGCCGGACCTACTCCACCACGGCATAGCCGCCATCAAGGTGGAAGGCCGCCAGCGAAGCCCGGCCTACGTTGCGTCCGTCGCCCGCGTTCTGCGCGAAGCCATAGATACCTGCGCCGCCGATCCTGCGCGATATCTGGTCAGAAACCAATGGACCGCGGTTCTCGATCGTCTTTCCGAAGGGCAGACGCATACCCTCGGGGCCTATCACCGGCCCTGGCATTGATGGATTTTTACACCACAAGACAGCGTCCTAAAATAAGGAGATGCGGAGAATGAAGATCTCGCTGGGCCCGATTCACTATTACTGGTCAAAGGAAAACATAGAGCAGTTTTACCGGCGCGCAGAACGCTGGCCGGTGGACATCGTTTATCTGGGCGAGACCGTGTGCGCAAAACGACGCGCCCTGCGCAGCGCCGACTGGCTCGACATCGCAGCGCGTCTGACCGACGCAGGCAAGGAGGTCGTGCTGTCCACACTGGCCCTTCTGGAAGCCAATTCAGACCTTCTGCAATTGGAAAGGATTTGTGCGAACGCCCATTACCTGGTGGAAGCCAACGACATGTCGGCGGTTCATCTGCTGGCGGGGCGGGGCCCCTTCGTCATCGGACCCCATATCAATTGTTATAACGCCGAAACATTGTCGCTCCTGGCCGATCTGGGCGCCAGGCGATGGGTTCCTCCGGTGGAGTTGTCGGCCACGACCATCGCCATGGTACAAAACACGCGTCCTGAGACCATGGAAACCGAGGCATTTGCGTATGGTTATCTGCCCCTGTCCTTTTCAGCCCGCTGTTTCACCGCCCGGGCGGATAACGTCGGTAAGGATGCGTGTGAACTACGATGCATCAATGATCCGGAGGGGCGTGCGCTATTCACCCAGGAGCATGAACGCCTGTTTACCATCAATGGCATTCAGCTTCAGTCCGGTATTCCGTGCAACCTTCTGAACGAGACCGTGGCCATGTCGGAAATGGGCATAGATATCGTCCGCATTTCCCCGCAGCTTGCCGCCACCGAGTTCGTCATACGGGCATTCCATGCTGCCTTGAATGGAGACGGCGGTTCCCCGGTTGAATATGACTCGCCAGCCTGTAACGGCTATTGGTACGGAAAGCCTGGTCTGCAGTTCCATCCTGTGCAGGGTGATTGAGGAAGGAGGCGTTATGGATAAGCTGTTATGGGGAGATAGCGGGCTTCGAGATGCCGCGGATAATATCATTCTCGATTCGCATCAGATGATCGTTACGCGCATGGAATTGCTACCATTGTTACGTTTTTATGAAAATAGCCACGCGGTGGCCCTGGGCGCCTTCGAGGACAAGGACTTTGCGGTGCGAACCGCTTATTGTCGGGCCAGGTCCATACCGGTTATCCGCCGTGTGACAGGGGGCGGGACAGCATATCTGTATCCCGACCAGGTTGCCTGGAGCCTGACCATACCGGCGCAGGAGTTCAGTATGGCGCAATGGCTGGAAAGGCTTTGCATGGCGGTTTGCAACGGTCTGAGCAGTAGCGGATACGAAAATGTCTATTTCCATAAGCCCAACGATATCTACGCAAACAACAGGAAGCTGGGCAGCGTCTACGTCGGAATGCAGGATGACGTGATCGTCGCGAATGGCACGCTATACAGATCCTTGGACATCAGTACCATGCTTCGCGCATTGCGCGTGCCAAAAGAGAAGCTGACGGTGGACGGCATACATGCAGCCGGTCTCCACTTCACTACGTTACAAAAACAGAGCACCGCGGATTTGGTACATCTAAAACAATCCCTGGCGCGGTTCATAGCACAAATGTGCAACTTGGAAACCCTCGTGCATACGCCGTGGATAGACAGCGTATCCCACAGCCCGCGCGGCGGTCATGAGCCATTTCGTGAACCAGACCACGACCGCACCTATAGCGCCTTTCTGGCGACATCCGGTGGCGTTCTCCACGGCAGCATGACTCTGGACGACGATCTCAGGATCTCTTCAGCAAAAATCGGTGGCAATGTTTACGTCAGGCCACACCACCTGTTTAAAAAAATTCAGTCTGTATGGTACGGCGCGTCGGAAGGTGAAATATCACAGCGCCTGGAAAACCTCCTTTATGATCTACGGTGGGAGATGTTCGGATTTACCCCCGGACATGTCACAAAGTTATTTCACAGACTGTTCGAGCGCAACAGGATAGCCCAACAACTTGCCATAACGGCATCTGCCGCCAATTCGTTCATGGTCCATGACCCTGACGGAGCTATGGACGCCATGGAAATCGCTGCGCAGGCGGAGGCGGTGCTGGTGCCATACTGCGCCAAGCCGGCATGGTGCAAATGGCGACATAAGGATGGATGCTCCCGCTGCGGAAAATGTGACGTCGGTGATATATACGACCTGGCCGGAAGGCAGGGACTAAAGGTCACCACCGTAAAAAACTTTGAGCACCTTCAGCAGACTCTGAAAACCCTCAAGGTACAAGATACCAGATGCTATATCGGAATGTGCTGCAATAATTTTTATATCAAGCATGAAGACGCGTTCAGGGCGGCGGATATTCCGGCATTGTTATTGGATATAGCGGGTGCCAACTGTTATGACCTCCTGCAGGAGCAGGAGGCATATTCCGGTAAATTCATTGCCGAATCCGCAATAGACCTGGAGGTGGCGGCAAAGGTGATCAATATTGCGCATCAGAGCAACGCCTGTCATTAGCCTATCTCACCGAGATATCGGGCACGTATCCACGCAACTCATCAAACAGTTCATGGTCGATCGGCGCGTAGCTGGTAACCAGATCCCCATTCACGCATCCTGCCGGGTTGAAAGATTGCAGTACCCAGCGGGAAATTCCCAGAAGCTTCAACCAGCGCGCTATCGCGATCAGGTCCGCAGTACCGAGTATGGCCGGGTGTACCGTGGTTCTGATTTCATAAGCCACATTGCTGGACAACAACCATTCTACAGAGTCCTGCACCCGGACGCCGCTTCCCGGTACGCCGGTGACGGCGGCATAACGGGCGGGGGGCGCCTTGATATCAAAGCCCACCCAATCGATATCAGGCAGCATTTGCGAAAAATTGTAGGGATATATTCCGGATGTGTGCAGGGCGGTGCCAAATCCGGAATCCCGCACCTGCTGAAGCGCCGTCCGTAACGACTTATGCGCCGTGGGTTCGCCACCACAAAACGCCACCGCATCCAGTAATCCCGCTCGGGTGGCCAGCCAGGCCATGATGGCCGGCCATGATATGCCGGAGTGGCCACGCCCCGGCTGCAGATGCGGATTATGGCAGTAGCGGCAGCGGCATGGGCAGCCCTGAGTGTATATCACGGCACATAAATGTCCGGGATAATCCACCGTACTGAACCGCGCGAAACCCCCCAATGGTGGTAGGGGTTGTAACCCGATGTCCACCGTGGTGGCTGCTTTGCTCATCGCCGCGTCAATGCACCGGCCGCGACACGCCCGTATCCGGCTTCCCGGTCTCCACAAAGTATTTGCGCTCCGAATGCTCGCTTTGCTTGCCTATATTGAAAGAAGAAGTCGGTCGGTGGTAACCCATAACCCGCGTCCAAACCTCGCAGGGTTGTCTTTCGTCATCCGCCAGTTCCATTTCAAGAGGATTTCGGTTCATTACTTCAGGATACATGATATTCTCCTTTCTCAGTTCAGGCGGAAAGCCGCCGTTTTTCGGCAAGTCGTTCTTCATCACAGATCGGACAGAACGGATGTTCTCCCGATAGATATCCATGCACCGGGCAGATGGAAAAAGTTGGCGTAACCGTAATGTAGGGCAGACGAAAACGTTCCAGTGCGCGGCGCACCAGGCGCTTGCAGGCTTCCGTGCTGGAGACGCGATCCCCCATATACAGGTGAAGAACGGTTCCGCCGGTGTATTTCGCCTGTAACGCCTCCTGGCGTTCCATGGCCTCGAAAGGGTCGTCCGTAAAGCCTACGGGCAGTTGTGACGAGTTGGTGTAGTACGGCTTATCCGGGAGACCTGCCTGTAAAATATCGGGAAAGCGCTTCCGGTCCTCTTTGGCGAAACGATAGGTGGTGCCTTCCGCAGGGGTTGCCTCGAGGTTATACATGTGGCCGGTTTCCTCCTGAAAAGCCACCATGCGTTCTCTGACATGGTCGAGAAAACGAACGGCGAGGGCATATCCGGCAGGGGTGGTGATGTTTTCGCGGTCATCGGTGAAGTTGCGGATCATTTCATGGATACCGTTCACGCCAATGGTGGAGAAATGATTGCGTAAGGTACCCAGATAGCGCTTGGAGTACGGGAAAAGGCCGGTGTCCATTTGTCTCTGGATGATTTTGCGTTTGATCTCCAGACTTTCTTTCGCCATTTCCGTGAGCGCATCCAAGCGACGGAAAAGACCTTCCGAATCGTTTTTATGAAGATAGCCCAGCCTGGCGCAATTGATGGTCACCACTCCGATGGAACCGGTCTGTTCCGACGACCCGAAAAGACCATTCCCACGTTTGAGCAGTTCACGCAGGTCGAGTTGCAGGCGACAACACATGGAGCGCACCATATTGGGCTGCAGTTCGGAATTGATAAAATTCTGAAAGTAGGGCAGGCCGTATTTGGCAGTCATGGCGAACAGTCTTTCGGCATTCTCCGAATCCCACGGAAAATCAGACGTTATGTTGTAGGTGGGTATGGGAAAGGTAAAAACTCGTCCCCTGGCGTCGCCTTCGCTCATGACCTCGATATAAGCCTGATTGATCAGTTCCATTTCTGCCTGCAGATCGCCGTAGCGGAAAGGCATCTCCTCTCCACCGATCACGGGAACTTGTTCCTTCAGATCGTCAGGGCAAACCCAATCGAAGGTAACATTCGTGAACGGCGTCTGGCCACCCCAGCGCGAAGGGACATTCAGGTTATAGATGAATTCCTGAATATTTTGGCGTATCTCCCGGTAGGACAGGCCATCTTTGCGGACGAACGGCGCCAGATAGGTATCAAAGGAACTGAAGGCCTGTGCGCCTGCCCATTCGTTCTGCAGGGTGCCGAGGAAGTTGACCATCTGCCCGACGGCGCTCGACAGGTGACGCGGCGGTGCCGCCTCCACCTTCCCCGGTACGCCGTTAAAACCCTCCTGCAAAAGGGTGCGGAGGGACCATCCGGCACAATAACCGGCCAACATGTCGAGATCGTGGATATGCAGGTCGGCCTCGCGGTGGGCGGCACCGATTTTTTCGGGATAGACATGGCTCAGCCAGTAGTTCGCGGTGACTTTTCCGGCAATGTTCAGGATCAGGCCACCCAGGGAATAACCCTGGTTGGCATTGGCGTTGACCCGCCAATCCTCCCGATCCAGGTACTCATTGACGGAAGTGATGGCGTCCACCATCGCCTGGCGATCTCCGCGCAATCGCTGGTGCTGTTCGCGGTAGGCAATATAGGCGCGGGCGGTGCGATAAAAGCCCTCGTCCATCAGCGCCAGTTCGACCAGATCCTGAATCTGTTCAATAGTGGGTTCACGATGGGCTGCGCTAGGTGCCAGGGCGCCCAGAACCACGTCGGTGATTCTTTCCGCAACGCCGTCGTCAAATTCGCCGCTCGCACGTCCCGCCCGGGTGATGGCCGAGCAGATTCGACCTGGATCAAAAGGCACCCTTGCGCCATTTCGCTTCAACACCGAAGGATCGTTCATCGCCATATTCTCCCGATCGGCACCGAACCGGCGCTGTCGCGTCTCGGGACGGTAGAACACAACATATAGACATCTCAATAAACAATTTAGCACATATATTGGGTTCGTCAACAGCAAAGTGGATATGGAATCATCCCCAGGGTCCGCAGGACCGGCCAATCCTGCAGGTCACCGCCTGTCGGGGTGTACAATGGTTCCGCAACGGAGACCGGACATGCAAAATGAACTCTGGCTGGCTCAGGCGATTCTGGCTTTTCATATCCTGATCATCACCTTCAACGTCTTTGGCCTGATCGCCATCCCGCTGGGTGCCTGGCGGGGTTGGCGGTGGGTCCGCATCTTCTGGTGGCGGGCCCTCCACCTCGCGGCGCTCCTGGTGGTGGCCGTACAGGCGTTGCTGGGCACTGCCTGCTTTCTGACCATCTGGCAGAGCGAACTGCAGGAAGCGGCAGGGCGGCAGGGCTACCGTCTGCCCCTGATCCAGACCTGGATCGATCATCTGCTGTTCTGGCACCTGCCCATGTCTTTTTTCACCTCGATCTATGTCCTGATCTGGATCGGCGTGCTGCTGCTATGGTGGAAGGTGCCGCCCGTTCTGCCCTGGCGCAGGCCATGAAGAATGGGCCCGGAATGGACCTGATGCCTTTCATGGCGGATAAGGTATGATGCCCTATTCGCATAGGACGCCAACGACTACGCCAGAACAGGAATGAAAGATGTTTAAAAAACGCGCCCCCTCGGGAAAAGACGCCGCTCCTATCGTCCTGGACTTTGCCGACAGTGGCGCCATCCTCCAGCAACTCGATGTACTGATTTCAGTGGATACCTCGGTGGCGCATCTGGCCGGCGCCCTGGGCGTCAGCACCTATCTGCTGTTGCCGAATTCGCCGGACTGGCGCTGGTTGCTGGATCGGGACGATACACCCTGGTATCCGGGAATGCGTCTGTTCCGGCAGGCCAGGGCGGGCGTATGGGATGATGTGCTCGCCTCGGTGGCGGAGTCTGTCCAGTCTTTAAGCGCCGCCAGGAGATGACTCCGCTGCCCACCGATGCTTGTCCGGCCATTCGCAGCACGGAAAAATCGGGCAGTGGCCGCAGTGCGGCCGCCTGGCCGTGCAGGTATAGCGACCATGGAGAATCAGGAGATGGTGGGCATCCTGCCGGTATTCGGCGGGCACCGCCGCGAGCAAGGCCTGTTCTACGGCCAGGGGTGTCTTGCCGGGGGCGATGCCGGTCCGGTTGCCGACCCGGAAGATGTGGGTATCCACCGCAATGGTGGGTTGCCCGAACTCGGTATTGAGGACGACATTGGCGGTCTTACGGCCGACGCCGGGGAGCGCTTCCAGCGCCTTCCGGTCTGCGGGCACCTCGCCATCATGCAGGGCCAGCAGTTGCCGGGACAGGGCATGCACATGCCGGGCCTTGGCGTTGAACAGCCCCAGGCGATGGATGTGGGCCTTGATGCCGTCCTCACCGAGGATCACCATCGCCTCGGGAGTCGGTGCCGCCGCAAAGAGCGTCCGGGTGCAGGCGTTGACGGCTTTGTCCGTACTTTGCGCGGAGAGCACTACGGCGACCAGCAGCTGAAAGGGGGAGTCGTAATTCAGCTCGGTTTTGGGTTCAGGAATGGCGACGCGCAGGGCCGCAAAACAGCGATGAATATTCTGTGGGTCCACGCTGCGTCATCCACGGCGACGATGGCGGCTGCCGGGAAGCACGGCGGCGGTGTCGGAGATCGGGTATGCGACCCGCCCCGGCACCATTGCCGGGCATTCAGACGTGACGATAACGGCCGATCTCCGGCGCCTCAGGGCGGGGATGTTCTGTCGCAACGGCATTGGCCGCCGCAATCCACTCTTCATGATCATGTTCCAGGGCGTGGAGCATATCGTGGTTCAGTCGCGGCAGGATACTGCCCTTGATGAGTTCCCCAAGATCCAGCATGCGCGTGGCGACCGCGTAACCGTGCAGATGGAAATCATGGTCGGCGTGCGTTCCAAAATGGTCGCCGCTGAAGAGTACGCCTTTGGCGGCTTTCAGATCGGCGTCATTCATGACGTAGTCTTTCGTCCACTGGTACCACGCCTCAAAATATTTCTCTTGCGCTTCAAGGCTCCAGTCGTGGGCCTCAAAAAAGGCGTAGACCGAAACGCGGTTGGCCTTGCCGGAAAAAGGAAAGTGACCTGACATCGTACGACTCCTCCTGCATGCGGGTGTAAAAGCCTTCGGGGCATTGTAGCCGTTTATGGTCCCGGCGCAACGCAAAAGCTTTTTTAGAGGGAATAACGATCGCCAATGACCGGACAATCCACCTGCAAACCCCGAGCCCGCAGCACCTTGGCGATACCTTCCCGGCCGTTATCCTCACCATGGACGAGAACGGTGCGCGTCGGGCGTTGGTCACCATACCAGGCGAGAAGTTCATCGTGGTCGGCATGGGCCGAGAAACCGCCGATGGTGTAAATGCTGGCGGCGACATGCACTTCTTCACCAAATATCCGCACCGTTTTGGCCCCGTCGATGATGCGCCGCGCCAGCGTCCCCTGGGCGGCATAACCGACGAAGATCACGCTGCTGTCCTCGCGCCAGATGTTATGCCGGAGATGGTGGGTGACCCGCCCTCCGGTCGCCATGCCCGACCCCGCCATGATCAAGGCGCCGCCCTTGATCAGGTTGATGCCCATGGATTCGCTGGTTTCGCGGGTGAAATGGAGGTTGCGCAGGGCGAAGGGGTCGGCGCCGTGCTGCAGGTTTTCGCGGGTACCGGGGTTGAAGCACTCCGGGTGACGGCGAAAAATCTCCGTGGCCGAAATGGCCATGGGCGAATCGAGAAAGACCGGCAGGTTGGCGGGGATCTGGTTGTCATTCATCATCTCCCGCAGGTAATACAGCAAATCCTGCGCGCGCTCCAGGGCGAAGGTGGGGATGATGGTATTGCCGCCACGTTTCAGGGTGTCGAGGATGGCATCGCGCAACTCGTCTACCGAGGGTCCGATGGCCTTATGCAGGCGGTCGCCGTAGGTGGTTTCCATGACGATGACGTCCGCTTGGGGGGCGGGGGTGGGTGGGTTGATGATCGGCTTGCCGCGGTTGCCCAGATCGCCGGAGTAGACGATGCGCTGCTGCCTGCCCGCTTCGCTGGCTTCTACCAGTATCCAGGCGGAGCCAAGGATATGACCGGCGTCTCCGAAAGTCGCGCTGACGCCGGGGCAGACTTCCATTTTTTGTCCGTAATCCGCGCTGCGCCCGAAGCGATCCATGGTATCGAGGACGTCGGTGATGTCATAGATGGGCGCGGATTCGGTTCCGCCCTGACGCTGGTGACGTCGGTTGGAGCGTCGCGCCTCTTCCGCCGCCAGCCCCGCCGCATCCATGAGCACCAGCCGCGCCAGTTCGCGGGTGGCTGACGTGGTGATGATCTCGCCGCGAAAGCCGCGTTTGACCAGCAAGGGAATGCGCCCGCAGTGGTCGAGATGGGCATGGGTCAGCAGCAGATAGTCGATATCTTTGGCGTCAAAGCCGAATTCGGTGCGATTTTCTTCTTCCAGGTCATGACCGCCCTGAAACATGCCGCAGTCGATGAGCAGCTTTTTGTCGCCCACGCGGAGAAAATGACAGGACCCGGTAACCCCTCCCGCCGCACCATAAAATTGCATTTCCATGTTGTTCTCCTATTTTTTTAGAGCGAATCGATGGCGGGCGGGAGACTCAGTGGCCGCCACTGTGCCGCACCAGCACCTCGTAATATAGCTGAAGATAGGCGCGTGCCGAGTGCTGCCAGCTATAGTCGCCCGCCATGGCCTGGTCCTGCAGGTGCGACCAGAGCGCGGGCTGGCGGAACAGCGCCTCTGCGCGCAGCACGGCATGGTGCAGGGCGTCGCTTTGCGGGCTATCGAACACGAAGCCGTTGCGTTGCAGCGGGTGGCGGAAGTCGTCGGCATCGGTGACCGTGTCGGCCAGTCCGCCGGTGCGGTGGACGATAGGAATGGTACCGTAGCGCAGGCTATACATCTGGTTCAGGCCGCAGGGCTCGAAACGGGAAGGCATGAGAAAGGCATCTACGCCTGCTTCTATACGATGGGACAGTCCCTCGTCGAAGGCAATGCGCGTCGCCATTTGCGCGGGGTGCGCCGCTGCCATCTCCAGCAATTGCCGCTCGAAAGACTTGTCGCCGCTGCCTAGCACCACCACCTGCATGCCGCGGCGCAACAGGTCCGGGAGAATGTCGAGCACCATATCCGTCCCCTTCTGCTCCACCAGACGGCTGATCATGCCCAGGAGGAATACGCCGGGATCGGGATAGAGGCCGAGACTGCTCTGCAGTTGCGATTTGCACTGGGCCTTGCCCATCTGCCGGTCCTGCGGCGAATAATGGGCGGCCAGATAGGGGTCCGCCCCAGGGTTCCAGTGGATGGTATCGATCCCGTTGAGAATGCCCGACAAATGCTCGGAACGGGACCGTAGCAGACCATCCAGTCCCATACCGAAGGCGTTGGTCTGAATCTCTGCGGCATAGGTGGGGCTGACGGTGGTGATCTGGTCGCTGAACGCCAAGCCCGCCTTCATGAAGGAAAAGGCTCCGTAGTGTTCGGTCCCGAGCCAGTGAAAATCCGCCGCGGGCAGGTGCAGCGGCGCCATGGCGCGGGGCGGGAAGCGGCCTTGATAGGCCAGATTGTGAATGGTGAAAAGGACCGGCGGCCGCGCGGCGCCGATGCGCGCCTCCAGATCGAGGAGGTAAGGTATCAGCCCGGCCTGCCAGTCGTTGGCATGAACCATATCCGGACGCCAGTCGAGCCCCGACACGCGTCCCTGAGCAATTTCCACGGCTACCCGGTTGAGCAGGGCAAAGCGCCGGTCATTGTCCGGCCAGTCTTCGCCCTGCGCATTCTGGTAAGGGCCGCCGTCGCGTTCATAGTAAGGGGGATAGCGTAGGAAAAGAATCTGCGGCCGCTCCGTCAGCGACCATAACTCGGCCGTTTCATCGGTATAGGGCACGCTGACCGCGCAACGCCAGTCCAGCTCGCCCATGGCGGGACACCCGTAGTAGGGCACCAGCACGCGAGTATCGACGCCCAACTGCCCCAACGCCACGGGCAGGGCACCGCCGACATCCGCGAGGCCGCCCGTCTTGGAATAGGGTGCCATCTCCGAAAATACGAAAAGTGTTCGCAACATGGGTATATTCTTCTTGGGCAAACGATGTTGCTAATATAACACATAAGCGCAGCTTGATTCACAAGCGCCGACGCCACGCAAATTTTGAATGATGCCCCGGCGTCGCCTATCATCGGCGGATGGAAAAAACCCACAACTACCGCCACGGAGTGAGATGCATGGATTGGTGCGAACGTTTTAAGGAGTTCCGGGACCGGAACCGCTGCATAGTGTACTTCCCCAACCTGCACGAGGGCGAAGATGCAGAGGCCTATGGGATTTTTCTCTCCCTGATGCGGGTGAAGATGGGGATCATGGTGCTGGCGCCGGATCGGGAAGAACGCTACGAACCCGTTTATCGGGATGCGCTGAAATACCACCTGCAGACCATCCGCCACAGCCGACTGTTCACCAGTTTCGTGCCCATCAAGACGCGCGTCTACTTTGTGGAAACGGCGGAGCAGCGCGATGCCTTCTACGGTTGCGCGGATTTCTGTGTGCCCGGCGGCACCCTGATGGGCGGCACGGTGGATCTCGCCAAAGCCATCGCCGACGGCTGTCCCCTCATCCTCGGTCCGAAAATGCCGGATGACGCGGTACGTCAGGGCTTGTTGGCCGCTGGCGCTGCGGTATGGGCACAGGATAATGCGGAGATTATCGATCTGGCGAAGGCCTGGCTGAACGATCCGGCAGCGGCCAGGGCAGCAGCGGAGAAGGCGAAGACATGGTGGGGACAGCGCGGGGCTTAGTGCCATTCCCGCGACGCAAAAGCCCCGGACCACAAGGACCGGGGCTTTTTTGCGGGCACTGGAAAATCAGCCCTGCTTCAGCGCCTTCAGGAAGATGGAGGCGAAGCGCACGGCAAACTTCAGTACGAACTGGGTATCTTTGGCGAAGAAAATCTTCATCAGGCCGAAGATGCCTCCCCCCTTGTTGTTCTCGTCCTTCATTCCGGCACGGGTCTGTTCCAGCGCCTGCATGGCCTTGTTGACGCCGCTGGCAAAGACCTCGTCAGAGGGGATCATAGGGACGACCTGGGCCATCACCATGTTCACCTTGCCGATCAGTCCAGCCTTTTGCAGGTTGCCGAGCAGCGCGAAGACGTCGGGCAGCATCTCCATGAGATGGGCATCGTGCAGACCCTGGACGATTTCCTTGATCCGGGCGTTGATGCTTTCCGCGTCGCCTTTTACGGTGGCGGTCGCAATTTTCGCGATTTCCAGCCACGCCATGGCGCCCTGGCTGACGGTGATGATGATGTGGCGAATGGTACCATCCTGCCAGAATTCGCCCACCATATCCGCAACCGTACCAAACGCGACACTGAGGTCGCCGTGCGGAGTGATCAGTTCCTGAAGATGGATGCCCCTATCCTCCAAGGCCTTGGCCGCAGCCTGTAGTGAGCCGCTGACGGTTTCCGCCATGCCCAGCAGGCTGCCGACCCGGTCAGCCAGACTTCCGGCATCACCTTGCGCCAGCAGCTTGGCACGCTTCGCGATTTTCAGCCACTTTTCCGCTTCTTCCGCGAGGTCATCCAGCTTTTCCGGGAGGTCGATATCCGTGAGCATATTGCGGACCGCACCCACGCCATCCTTGCCCGCCTGAATGAAGAAGCCCGCGCTCGCGGCATAGCCCGCGAGGTGGTCGATCTGATCCAGCAGGCCTTCCACCCGCTGGGCGAGGTTTTCGGAGTTACCCTGTGCCAGGGCCTTGACCCGCAATGCGATGTGCATCCAGCGGCTGCCACCGGCACCGATCGTGGCGAGGGCGCCGCTCATGTCAGCGCTTTCCAACACTTCCGGCATGGTGTCGCGCAGGGTGCCAATGGCGATGTTCATTTGCCCGCCAAGGATCTCCGCCATATCGAGCATGCCGCTCAGACGCGCCTGCAGGCTGGGCGCGTCGCCCTGCACCAGGCGCTGCGCCCGCCGGGCCATCTGCATCCACTGGTCAGCCATTTCCTGAATTTCGTCGAGGCGATCGGGCAGGTCGAGTTGACCGACCATGTTGCCGATGACCCCGGCACCTTGCCGGGCGCTCTCCATCCAGTATTGCAGGCTTGCGGTGGCAGCGTGAATTTTCTGCACCATGTCTTCGGGGTTTTCGCCGATGATGGGGCATTTCAGTTCCGCACTGAGGGCGGTGACGGAGCTGAAGAAACCGGCGCGCTGCAGGTTGCCGAGCAGTTGCAGAACTTCTTTCAGGGTTTTGTCGAGTTCGGCGTTCTGAACCTCGGTCAGCATGGTGCGCAGGCGATCCAGCGGTTCCTCATCGGAATCCCCTTTGATAAAGGCCTGCAGTGACTCCGAAACGCGCTGCAGTTGTTCCAGATAGGGCTTCATGGTCTCCATGAGCTTGTCGGTATCGATGGCCTGGGGCAGTTCATTGAGGATGTCGCGCAGCATCTGCAGCAGGTTCTGCACCTGCAGGGCGGCGTCGCCGACTTTGCCGAGCCCCTCCCACTGGCGCTCATTGAGGGTGATTACTGCTGCTGTCGATACTGCATTTGCATTAGCCATGTTTGCGCTGCTCTCCCGCCGAAAATTAATGTCGCGATAAATGCTTTTGGTCAAGCCGGGTCAGGCCTCCGGAATCTGACCTGTTTACCACAAAAGACCCCTCTTTCCTACCCGTGCCGGTGTGCCCTATGATCTTCCGGTATGTTCTGACAGGCTAATCATTATGCTTTATGGCACTAAACGAGAAACATATCGACAGGTCTTTCTGGATAGTTGGCGGGCCTACCAGGAGGGCCGACCGCTGGAAGGGGTGCAGACGCGGATTGTCGCCGTCATTATCCGCCATCCGGAATATCATGCCCTGCTCGGCGATGCACAGCAGGGACTGGAACAGGATTTCCCGCCCGAGCAGGGGCGGACCAACCCCTATATGCACATGTCCCTGCATGTAGGGCTGGAGGAAATGTTGGCATTGGGACAGCCTGCGGGTATCGTGGACCTCTTCGACAGCGCGCGCCGCAAGCTGGGCGAAGCCGGCGCCGAACATCTTTTCGTGGACTGTCTGGGAGAAATGATGTGGCAGGCTCAGAGGGCCGGGCGGGCCCCTGAACCTGCGGCACTATTGCCTTGCGTGCGCCGTGGGCTGGGTTTGCCGGAGACGGTGGGCTGAGCGGCGGCACTAATCGAACATTACTCGGATGGAGAACAACAGCATGATGGAGGGCGTAAATCAGACGGCGACGGGCGCGGAGCAGGTACATTGGCGTCTGGAAGATCTCTATGCCGGGGTGGACGACCCACGGCTGGCCGAGGACCTGCATTGGGCGGACCGCGCAGCGACGCGCTTCGCCGAGGTCTATCGTCCCGGTCTGGGGGGGCTGAACGCGGCGCAACTGGCGGCGGCCCTGGAGCAGTTGGAAGCCATCCGCCAACGCATCGGCCGGGTGGGTACCTTTCGTTACCTCAGCTATGTGACCCATGCCGATCAGCCGGCGTATGGCGCCGCCCTGCAGGCCTACGAGGAGGCGGCTACGGCCATTCAGAATCAACTGATCTTCTTCGATATCGCCTGGAACGCCGTGGACGATGCAAGGGCCGGTGCCCTGCTGGCCGATCCCGCGCTGGCACACTGGACGCACCTGCTGCGCAACTGGCGCAAGTACCGTGATCACCTGCGCAGTGAAAGTGAAGAGCAGATATTGTCGGAAAAACGGGTGACCGGCCGGGGGCTCTGGGAGCGGCTTTTTGATGAGACATTGACGGAAATGCGCTTTCCTCTGCGCGGCAAGCAGAGGAGCGAGCAGGAGGTGTTGACACTGCTGTCCAATCCCGACCGGGAGTTGCGCCGGGATGCGGCAGAATCCCTCAGCAAAGGGCTGGAAGGGCGTTTGCATACCCTCACCACCTGTTTCAACGCCATCCTTGCCGACAAGTCCCTGGATGACCGCCTGCGCCGCTATCCCCACTGGCTGAGCGAACGCAATCTGAGCAATGAAATCTCCGACAGCATGGTTGAGGCGCTGGAACAGGCCGTGGTCGGACGCTACGGGCTGGTGGCCCGCTATTACCGGCTCAAGGCCAAATTGCTGAACCTCTCGCCCTTGATGGATTATGACCGCTATGCGCCGTTGCCCGGCGGGGACCGGCGCTACGACTGGGCGGAGTGCCGACGCATCGTGCTGGCGGCGGTGACGGATTTTTCGCCGGAACTGGGGGCCATCGGCCAGCGCTTCTTCGACGAGGGCTGGATCGATGCAGCATTGGCGCCGGGCAAGCGGGGCGGGGCCTTCGCCCATCCGGTGACTCCCGACGTGCATCCCTACCTCATGGTCAACTATACCGGCACGGTGCGGGATGTGATGACGGTGGCCCACGAATTGGGGCACGGTATCCACCAGTATCTCGCCCGCGGGCAGGGTTACCTGAACGCCGACACCCCCCTGACCACCGCGGAAACGGCTTCCGTTTTTGGTGAAATGCTGACCTTCGAGCGGCTGATGCGCGAGGAGCAGGATCCCCGGCGGCGTCTCGGCCTGCTCTGCGGCAAAATCGAGGACACCTTTGCCACGGTGTTCCGGCAGATGGCCATGCACCGCTTCGAGGTGCTGATGCATGGCGCTCGCCGTGCCGAGGGCGAGCTGAGCAAAGATCGCCTGGCGGAGCTATGGATGCAAACCCAGACGGAGCAGTTTGCCGACAGTATCCAGTTCAGCTCCGGTTATCGCTGGTGGTGGAGCTATATTCCCCACTTCATCGGCTCGCCGGGCTATGTGTATGCCTATGCCTTTGGGGAACTGCTGACGCTGGCGCTGATTCAGCGCTATCGGACGGCTCCCGCCGACTTTGTGCCCGGTTATACCGCCATGCTGAAACTCGGGGGGAGCAAGGCGCCCGCCGAGGTGGTGGCGACAACGGGCATCGATCTGGAAGATCCGAAAATCTGGTCGCGGGCGCTGGATTATATGTCCGGGATGGTGGATGAAGCCGAGAAACTGGCGGGGGTACGCTGATATGCGTCAGGAAACGGACAGCATGGGGGTTATGGAGGTGGAAGACGACGCGCTCTGGGGCGCCCAGACCCAGCGCTCCCTGCGTTATTTCGCCATCGGTACGGAGCAGATGCCCCTGCCGGTGATCCACGCCCTGGCGCGGATCAAGCGGGCGGCCGCCTCGGTGAACGCCGGACTGGGTCTGCTGGATGCGACGCTGGCCGAAAAGATCAGCGATGCTGCGGCGGAAGTCGTCGCGGGGCGCTGGGATACGCAGTTTCCCCTGCGGGTCTGGCAGACGGGCAGCGGCACCCAGAGCAACATGAACGTCAATGAGGTCATCGCCAACCGGGCCAATGAAATGGCGGGGCAGCCCCGGGGCAGCAAGGTGCCGGTACACCCCAACGATCACGTCAATCTGGGCCAGTCTTCCAACGATGTTTTTCCGTCGGCCATGCATATTGCGGTGGCTTTGGCGGTGCATCAGGGACTTTTGCCCGCCTTGGCGCACCTGGAAGGGACACTGAAGCGCAAGACGGAGGATTTTGCCCACCTCATCAAGGTCGGGCGTACCCATCTGATGGATGCGGTGCCACTGACTCTCGGGCAGGAGTTCTCCGGTTATCTGGCGCAATTGCAGCAGGGTGTTCACAGCCTGGAGCAGACCCTGCCCGGTCTTTATGCCCTGGCACTGGGCGGCACGGCGGTCGGTACCGGACTCAACTGCCACCCGGATTTTGCCGGTGCAGTGGCTACGCGTTTGCATGCCGAACTGGGCCTGCCTTTTCGCCCAGCGGCCAATGCGTTCGCCGCCCTGGCGGGGCATGAAGCGCTACTGCAATTGAGTGCGGCGTTACGTGGCCTGGCCATGTCCCTGATGAAGATCGCCAACGATATCCGCTGGATGGCCTCCGGCCCACGGGCCGGTCTGGGCGAACTGCATCTCCCGGAAAACGAACCCGGTTCCTCCATCATGCCCGGCAAGGTGAATCCCACTCAAGCCGAGGCCTTGACCATGGTCTGCGTGCAGATTTACGGCAACGACGCGGCCATTGCCTTTGCCGCCTCCCAGGGTAATTTTGAGCTGAATGTCTACAAGCCGCTGATTGCCTACAATATCCTGCAGTCCATCGTACTGCTGGGCGATGCTGCCCGTTCTTTCAGCAATCACTGTCTGCGCGATTTGCAGCCCGTAGAAGGCCAGCTCCGCCGGAACATGGAAGAGTCGCTGATGCTGGTTACGGCTCTGACACCGGTGATCGGTTATGAAAAAGCGGCCATGGTCGCCCAGCATGCCCATCGCGAAGGCTGCACCTTGCGAGAAGCCACCTTGGCGCTGGGTTATCTTTCCGGCGAAGATATCGACCGGCATCTGCGTCCGGAGGCGATGCTTTAGTGCTTGTGTCTCCGGTTTGCCCGAGTAAACTGCCACCAGAATGCCGGAATCCATGCAGACATCAGAAGGGGATTGATCATGATTTTGATTTTAGAGGCCGACCTCGGCGAACAATCGCCGATCTTCCAGCAACTGCTGACCCATCTGCGTGGCTTCTCCGGTATTCACTTTCGGGTCCATCAGGAGCAGGGTGCGGAGCAGGTACTTAGTGAAATCTACCTGATCGGTGATACCAAGCCGTTGCGGATAGAAGACATGGAAGCCCTGCCCGGTGTCGAGCGGGCCGTTCGCGTGTCCCGGGAATATCGGTTGCTGGGCCGCCATACCGGCGATCAGCGTACCCATGGTTTTGATTACAACGGGGTGCGTTTCAGCCAGGATAATCTCAACGTGTTTGCCGGGCTCTGCGCCGTGGATACCCCGGAGCACGTCGAGCAGATGCTGCGCGCGCTGCAGGAAAATGGCCAGGTATGCACCCGCATGGGTGCCTACAAACCCCGTACCAGTCCTTATGCCTTTCAGGGGCACGGCAAGGACTGCCTGCCCTGGGTTTTTGAACTGGCCGGCAAGTACGGTATGCGCGTCATCGCCATGGAGATCCTCCACGAGTCGCATATGGATGAAATCCGTGAGGCGCTGGAGAAGACCGGCCATCCGACCGGGGTCATGCTGCAGATCGGCACCCGCAATACCCAGAACTTCGAGTTGCTGAAGGCGGTAGGCCGGCAGCAGGAACTCCCCGTGCTGCTCAAGCGCGGTTTCGGCATTACTCTGGAAGAATCCCTCAATGCTGCCGAATACCTGGCCTCGGAGGGGAACACGAAAGTGGTCTTCGGGCTGCGCGGCATGAAGACGAATCTGGGCGATCCGCACCGCAACTTCGTGGATTTCGCCCAGGTGCCGGTCGTGAAGCGGCTGACCCGGATGCCCGTCTGCATCGATCCGTCCCACTCGGTGGGCAGCCGCGATGCGGGGCCGGATGGCATCATGGATGTCTTCCATGTGACCGCGCAGGGCGTGGTGGCGGGTGCTAACATGATTCTGGTGGACTTTCATCCGGATCCGGCGACGGCGCTGGTGGATGGCCCGCAGGCCCTGCTGCTGGAAGAACTGCCGTGGTTCCTGGAAGACGTGCGTCTGGCCCGGGAAGCCTATGAAGAACGCAGGTTGCTAGCGGCCGCGCAGACCTCTATTTGACCCGCATGCCGGGTTGGGCGCCGCTGTCGGGAGAGAGCAGGAAAGGGCCGCCCTCCGGACCGCTGGCGGCGAGCACCATGCCCTCGGACAGGCCGAAGCGCATCTTTCTGGGCGCCAGATTGGCGACCATCACGGTCAGCCTGCCGACGAGGCTGGCCGGATCGTAAGCACTCTTGATGCCGGCAAAGACCGAGCGAGTGCCCTCGCCAATATCCAGGGTGAGGTGCAGTAGCTTGTCCGCGCCTTCCACGCTGTCCGCGGCAATAATCCGCGCAATGCGCAAATCCACCTTGCTGAAGTCGTCCATGCTGATAAAGGGGTTTTCTTCCCTGGCGTCAGCAGGTACGGGCGTGGGCACTGGGGCCGCCGCCATGCCGGGGGCTGTTGCGGGGCTTTCTGCAGAATTCTGTATCAAGGCGTCCACCTGGGTTTTTTCCATACGTTGTAAAAGATGGGTGTAGGGCTGGATCTGGTGATCGAGAAGCGGCTTGGTCAGGCCCGCCCAGTCCAAGTCGCATTGCAGGAACTCCAGCGATTTGCGCGAGAGCTCCGGTAGCACCGGGCTGAGCAGGGTGATCAGCACCCGGAAGCCGTTCAGGGTGACGCTGGCGACACGGTGCAGCGCCTCGCGTTGGGTCGGATCTTTGGCCAAAGTCCAGGGTGCATTCTGGTCCACATAAGCATTGATCTGATCCGCCAGCGCCATGATGTCACGCATGGCCTTGCCGTACTCCCGCCCGGCGTAGGCCTCGCCGATAACCTCCTGGGTCTGCAGCAGCCCATCATAAAAGGCCTGATCATTGCCCAGGGAAGTGGCCAGTCGGCCCGCAAAGCTGCGGTGGATGAAACCCGCCGCGCGCGAGGCCAGATTGACCACTTTGCCGACGAGGTCGCCATTGCCTTTGAGCAGGAAGTCTTCGAGATTGAGGTCGATGTCTTCCACATGGCTGTTGAGCTTGGTGGCGATGTAATAACGCAGGAACTCGGGATTCAGATGTTGGAGGTACTGCCCCGCGGTAATGGAGGTGCCGCGCGACTTGCTCATTTTGGCGCCATTTACCGTCAGGTGTCCGTGGGCGAATATACCCGTCGGCAGGCGGTGTCCGGAGCCCTTGAGCATGGCCGGCCAGAACAGGCCGTGAAAATAAATGATGTCCTTGCCGATAAAATGGTAGATCTCGGCAGTGGAATCCGGACCCCAGTAATCGGCCAAATTGCGGCCGTGGGTCGCGCACCAGTGCTGGGTGGCGGCCATGTAACCGGGCAATGCATCCAGCCAGACATAAAAGAATTTGCCCGGCGCGTCGGGAATGGGAATGCCGAAGTAGGGGGCGTCGCGGCTGATGTCCCAGTCGGACAGGCCGATGCTGAACCATTCATCGAGCTTGTGGGCGACTTCTTCCTGCAGGGTACCACTGTGAATCCACCGCCGGAGGAAGTCGCTGAAATCCCCGAGCTGAAAAAAGTAGTGCTCCGAGTTGCGGCGCTCGGGTACGGCGCCGGAGACCGCGGAAACAGGGTTGATAAGGTCGGTGGGGCTGTAGGTGGCGCCGCAGACCTCGCAGCTATCGCCATACTGATCCGCTGCGCCGCAGCGCGGGCAGGTGCCGCGAATGAAGCGGTCGGGCAGGAAAATGCCGGCGACGGGATCGTAGGCCTGTTCGATTTCGCGGACGTTGATGTAATCCGCTGCCCGCAGGGCACGATAGATACTCTGAGAAATTTCAAAGTTTTCCGGCGAGTGGGTGCTGTGATACAGATCGAACTGAATACCGAAGCCGGTGAAGTCGCGCAGATGATCACCGTGCATGCGGGTGACGAGTTCTTCTGGCGTGATGCCCTCGCTCTGGGCACGGAGCATGATCGGCGTACCATGGGCATCATCGGCGCAGACATAGACGCAGTCGTGGCCCCGCAGGCGCTGATAGCGAGCCCAGATGTCGGTTTGGGAGTACTCCACCAGATGCCCGAGATGGATGGGGCCGTTGGCGTAGGGGAGGGCGCTGGTGATCAGTATGCGTCGTTTCATGGTGCGGATAAATTACAGGGGATGAGGTTCGCAGGCAATGCCACCACGACTACTGGCAGACCGTTTTCATCTATGGTATAAAGAGCGCCTTTTTTCAGGGAGATTAACCGATGTCCAGAGTATGCAAGGTGACGGGCAAGAAGCCCATGGCGGGGAATAATGTTTCCCACGCCCACAACAAGACCCGCCGCCGTTTTCTGCCCAATTTGCAGTACCACCGTTTCTGGGTGGAGAGCGAGAACCGTTGGGTGCGTATGCGGGTGAGCACCAAGGGTATCCGTACCATTGACAAGAAAGGGATTGACGTCGTTCTGGCTGACCTGCGCGCCGCCGGCGAAAAGATCTGAGGATTGAATCATGCGTGACAAGATTAAGCTCGTTTCCACGGCCGGTACCGGTCATTTTTACACCACCACCAAGAACAAGAAGACCAAGCCCGATAAGCTGGAAATGAAGAAATTCGATCCCAAGGTCCGGAAGCATGTCATGTACCGGGAAGACAAGATCAAGTAACGCCTTTTATCGGTCTGCCTTCCGGTGGTCTGCCCTGAATCTTCGGGAGGGACCAGACTATTCCTTTGCTCCGCCATCATTTTTTGCTAAATTACTAGCACTCATGATGGTTGAGTGCCAAGGATGATTTCTCCCGCCATGTTTTATCCCTTTATCTGCGCCATGCAGCCGCTGTCTTCGCCCATTGCACGGGGTGAGCCGCTCTGCGCATGTTGGCAGGGGGTTGTAGACGGCCATGGATGAACGTGCCCGTCACCTGCTCAAATCCCTCATCGAACAGCATATCGCCAAAGGCGTGCCGGTCGGCAGTCGCCAGTTGGCCCGTGATGCCGGCCTCAACATCAGTCCCGCCACCGTGCGTAATGTCATGGCGGACCTGGAGGACGAGGGCTACCTGATCTCCCCCCACACTTCTGCCGGGCGCATTCCCACCCATGTCGGCTATCGTTTTTTTGTCGATGCACTGCTGCGGGTGGTGCCGCTGTCGGCGGAATCCAACCGCCTGCTCATTCATCGCATCGGTTTTCGCGCTCCGGATGCGGAGCAGGTGCTGCATGCTGCCACCGGCATCCTTTCTGAACTGACGCATATGGCGGGCTTTGTGCGGGTGCCGCGGCGGGCAACACGCATTTTGCGGCATGTGGACTTTATCGCCCTGCACGAGCGTGAGGTGTTGGCCATCTTCGTCACCGACAAGGGGGATGTGGAGAACCGCGTGATCCGCACCGAGCAACCCTTCGGTGCGGCGGAGTTGGCTCAGGCGGCCCATTGCTTCAATGCCACATACGGCGGGCGCCCACTGCAGGATGTCATCCATAACCTGCAGCGGGATCTGCAGCAGTCCCGCCACGAGATGGACCGCATACTGCGCAGCGCCATGGAGATGGGTGAGGAAATGCTGGAGGAAGATCAGCAGCGCATGCTCATCGAAGGCGAATTCCAATGGCTGGACCTGCCGGAGCTGGCGGGGAGCGAACGCCTGCGTGAACTCCTGGCCGCCGTGCGGCAGAAACGGGATCTGGTGCATTTGCTGGATGAGAGTATGCGTGGTAGTGAAGTGCGCCTCTTTATCGGTGAGGAGTCAGGCTACGCGCCGCTCAGTGATTGCAGCGTGGTATCGGCGCCCTACAGCGTCGATGGAGAGGTGGTGGGAGTGCTGGGGGTGATCGGGCCGATGCGGATGCCCTACCAGCAAATTATCCCGTTGGTGGACGGCACGGCGCAACTGCTCGGTCGCGCCCTGTCGCAATCCGGCTAGCGCCGGGTCTTGAAATACCCTAGTCCTTTCCCCATATGGTCTTGGACTCAAACTTTCAGGGGTTGATCGCATATGAATGAAGAAAAAGAGGAATCGCCGTCTACCGAAGCGGAAGGGGCCGGTGCAGAAGTGGTGAACTGGGAAGAGAGGGCGGAAGGCTACCGCAACGATTATTTGCGCGCCCTGGCGGATATCGAAAATCTGCGCAAACGTCATGAAAAGCAGCTGGAAGATGCCCGCAATTATGCGGTGGACCGCTTTGCCCGCGAACTGCTGCCGGTGGTCGACAGTCTGGAACTGGCGCTGGCCAGCCCGGTGGAGGGCGCGGAGAGCATCGCACTATTGCGGCAGGGTTTGGAAAACACGTTGACGCTGTTCGCCCAGGCCTTGGGAAAGGCCGGCATCGCCCCCATAGAGATGGGCGAAGGCCGTTTTGACCCCCACCTGCATCAGGCGATTGCCATGGTGGAAACGGAAGGGGACGCAAACCGGGTTCTGGCGGTGCATCAGAAAGGTTATGTGATGCATGACCGGCTGTTGCGACCGTCCATGGTGTCGGTGTCCAAGGCACCCAAAGCGGCACAATGATACCACGCATATCAGACAAATTTTGCATATTGAGGAGACGATAGAATGGCTAAAGTGATCGGAATTGATTTGGGAACCACCAACTCCTGCGTTGCCGTGATGGAAGGCGACAAGGTTAAGGTGATCGAGAACAGCGAAGGCAAGCGCACCACGCCGTCTATCGTCGCCATCACCGAAGAGGGCGAAGTGTTGGTGGGTGAAGCGGCCAAGCGCCAGGCCGTCACCAATCCGGAAAATACCGTTTATGAGGTCAAACGCCTGATCGGCCGCAAATTCGACGATGCCGAGGTCCAGAAGGATCTCAAGCATGTGCCTTACAAAGTCATCAAGGCCGACAACGGCGATGCCTGGGTGGAAGTGCGCAATAAGAAGTATTCCGCGCAGCAGATTTCTGCCTTCATTCTGCAGAAGATGAAGAAGACGGCCGAAGATTATCTTGGTGAAAAGGTCACCGAAGCGGTCATCACCGTGCCCGCCTACTTCAACGATGCACAGCGTCAGGCGACCAAGGATGCGGGCCGTATCGCTGGTCTGGAGGTCAAGCGCATCATCAATGAACCAACCGCGGCGGCGCTGGCCTTTGGCGAAGACAAGAAGCCCGGCGACAGCAAAATTGCGGTGTATGACCTGGGTGGTGGCACCTTCGATATCTCCATCATCGAGATCGCCGAAATGGAGGGTGAGCACCAGTTTGAAGTGCTCTCCACCAATGGTGACACCTTCCTCGGTGGCGGTGATTTTGACTCCCGCGTCATCAACTACCTGGCAGATTCCTTCAAGGCGGAGTCGGGTATTGATCTGCGCGGCGACCGCCTGGCCATGCAGCGCCTGAAGGAAGCTGCGGAGAAGGCGAAGATCGAGTTGTCTTCGGCGCAGCAGACCGACGTCAATCTGCCCTTTATTACGGCGGACCAGAGCGGGCCGAAGCATCTGAACATGAAGCTGACCCGCGCCAAGCTGGAGTCGCTGGTGGAAGATTTGATCGACCGCAGCATGGCGCCCTGCCGAGTGGCCATGAAGGACGCCAATCTGGCGACGAGCCAGATCACCGACGTGATTCTGGTGGGCGGCCAGAGCCGGATGCCCAAAGTGCAGGAGAAGGTCAAAGACTTCTTCGGTCAGGATCCGCGTAAGGATGTGAACCCTGACGAGGCAGTGGCCATCGGTGCGGCCATCCAGGGCGCGGTATTGTCCGGTGAAAAGAAGGACGTGCTGTTGATGGATGTGACGCCGTTGTCCCTTGGCATTGAGACCCTGGGTGGCGTGATGACCAAGCTGATCGAGAAGAACACCACCATCCCGACCCGCAAGTCGCAGATTTTCTCGACGGCGGAAGATAACCAGTCGGCGGTGACAGTGCATGTGTTGCAGGGTGAGCGCGAACTGGCGCGGGATAACAAGTCGCTGGCGCGTTTTGATCTGACCGATATTGCCAACGCCCCACGGGGCATGCCGCAGATCGAAGTGACCTTCGACATCGACGCCAACGGTATCCTCCATGTCTCGGCCAAGGACAACCAGACCGGTAAGGAGCAGTCCATCAAGATCACCGCAAGCTCCGGTCTGTCCGAGGAAGAAATCAAGCGGATGATTCAGGAGGCCGAGGCCCACGCTGCGGATGACAAGAAGGCGCGTGCGCTGATCGAGGCGCGTAACGAGGCGGACGCCAGCATGCACGGCGCGCGCAAGGCGGTGGAGGAACATGCCGCGGCGCCTGAGCACGACAAGACCAAGGTGACGGAAGCGATCTCCGCGGTGGAAAACGCCGCCAAGGGTGAGGACGTGGAAGCGATCAAGGGGGCCGTCGCCACCCTGATGGCCGCCATGTCGGCATTGTTGCAGAGTGCCGCTGCCAGTCAGGCCCAGGCAGAACCTGGTGCGGGTGCCCAGGGCAATGCCAAGCCGGACGACGTGGTGGATGCCGAGTTCGAAGAAGTCGACAAGAAGTAAAATTACCATCGGTCGCAAGGGGGCGGGATTGGTTATCCTGTCCCCTTGCCCGTTTCAGGAAAGAAGATGGCCACACGGGATTACTACGAAGTACTGGAAATTTCCCGCACGGCGGACGACGGTGAGATCAAGAAGTCTTACCGGCGTCTGGCGATGCGTTATCACCCGGATCGCAATCCGGATGACGCGAGCGCAGAAGAGCGTTTCAAAGAAATCAGCGCTGCCTATGAGGTGCTCTCCGACCCGCAGAAACGGCAGGCCTATGATCGATTTGGCCATGCCGGAGTGAATGGCGGTGGCGGTGGGCCGAGTGCCGGCTTTGGTGGAGGCGGTGGGGGGTTCGGCGACGTTTTCAGCGATCTCTTCGAACAGGCTTTTGGCGGTGGTTTTCGCGGCCAGGATTCGGGGCGTGGTGCCGATCTGCGTTACGAGCTGGAGCTTACGCTGGAAGAAGCGGCTCTGGGTAAAGAAGTCACCATTCAGATTCCCAGTTCGGCCACTTGCGAGGTGTGTCACGGTAGTGGCGCCAAGCCGGGCAGCGCGGTGGAGGATTGCACCACCTGTGGCGGCCGTGGCCAGGTCCGGATGGTACAGGGCTTCTTTTCCGTTACCCGCCCCTGCCCGCAGTGCAATGGTAGCGGCAAGGTCATCAAGGAGCCCTGCACGAACTGCCATGGTCATGGTCGGGTTCGCAAGAACCGCGATTTGCAGGTCAAAGTCCCCGCCGGAGTGGATACGGGGGACCGTATCCGTCTGACCGGCGAGGGCGAAGCGGGCGAGCGGGGCAGCCCGTCGGGAGACCTGTATATTCAGGTGCGGGTGTTGCCCCATGCGCTCTTCGAGCGGGACGGCGATGATCTGCACTGTGCGGTGCCGGTACACTTTACGACCATGGCCATGGGCGGTGAACTGGAAGTGCCGACCTTGACCGGACGTGCCAAGGTGCAGATTGCTCCGGGTACCCAGTCGGGCGCAGTATTCCGTCTGCGTGGCAAGGGCATCAAGGGGGTGCGCAGCAAGCTCAATGGCGATCTGCATTGCCAGCTCCAGGTGGAGGTGCCAGTACATCTCTCTGCCCGGCAAAAGGAATTGCTGGAGGAGTTCGCCCGGGAAGGCGGCGATAACATCCAGCATCCCCAGCAGGAAAGCTGGTGGAATAAGGCCAAAGACTTTTTCGACCGGATGGGCCTCTGATGGCGGGGGTATGGCGCGTCGGCGTCACGGCGGTGGCGGGCCGAATGGGGCGGGCCTTGGTGCAGGCCATTGTCGCTCATCCCGAACTGCAATTGGTGGCAGCCATAGGACGCAGCGGGGCTGCTTATCTGGGGGAGGACGTCGGCCGTCTGGCCGGCGTTCAGGCCTTGGGTCTGCCGGTTACCGCTGATCTCGTGGGCGCGCTGGCGGATCTGGACGTGCTGATTGAATTTGGTCCGGTGGAGGCCGCTCTGGCGCATGTCGCGGCCTGTGTGGCGGTAGTGAAACCGGTCGTGGTGGGCACGACGGGGTTTTCCGAGAACCAGCGTGCGGAACTGGAAAACGCCAGCCGGCATATTCCGCTGGTGCTGGCCCCGAACATGAGTGTTGGCGTCAATGTATTGCTGGCCTTTCTGCCCGCCATCACCGCAGTCCTCGGGGAGGGCTACGATGTGGAGATCGTCGAGGCCCATCATCGTCACAAGATGGACGCGCCTTCGGGTACCGCCCTGGCTCTGGGGCGGGCGGTGGCGACGGGACGTGGCCAGCGGCTGGAGGAGGTCCAGTGTCTGGATCGCAATGGCATTCCCGGCCCCCGGATGGCGGGCAGTATTGGCTTTGCGACGCTGCGCGGTGCGGACGTGGTCGGTGAACATACGGTATGGATGGCGGGGACCGGAGAGCGGCTGGAGTTGACCCATCGTGGGTCCAGCCGTCTCAATTTTGCGGAGGGTGCCTTGCGTGCCGCCAGTTGGCTGCGGGGCAGGGCACCAGGCCTGTATGATATGCAGGATGTTCTTGGCTTGAAAGATTTGACTGCCCTACAATGAACACCATCTGATATACGAGGAGCATCATCATGCAATACGTCGTAGCGAACCGGGTTCCTGTCAAGGCGGAGTATCGTGCAGAGTTTGAGGAGCGCTTTCGGCGCCGGGCGGGCGAGGTGGACAAACAGCCGGGCTTCGTGCGTATGGAGATCCTGCGTCCGGTAAACGATGACGGTCTGTATGTGGTGCTGACCCACTGGGTCGATCAGGCGGCCTTTGAGGCCTGGATGAAAAGTGCCGACTTCAAGACCGCCCACACCAATCCGTTGCCCAAAGAAGCTTTTGGTGAGGGCGGTGGTATCGAGCGCCACGAGGTGATCATCCATTCTGAAGTGTCGCGCTGAGAGCGGAGAAGGTCATGACAGGATTGACGCGGGAACAGGTCGAGCAGTCGTTACGCGCGGTGCAGGACCCTTATCTGGGCAAAGATCTGGCAGCAGCGGGGGTCCTCAAGGGGGTCGATGACTCTGTCATCAAGCTGGAATTGCCTTATCCCAGCCTGGGAGTGGCCATCAGTTTGAGCGAGGAGGTGGCCCGCCAAATCCAGAATGATCATGGCATCAGCGCGCAGGTCACCGTCGGGCACCGCATTCTTTCGCATCAGGTGCAGCGCGGCGTCAAGCTGATGGAAGGCATCAAAAACATCATTGCCGTTGCCTCCGGCAAGGGTGGGGTCGGTAAATCCACCACCGCCGTCAACCTGGCGCTGGCGCTGGCCAAAGAAGGCGCCAAGGTGGGCATGCTGGACGCCGACATCTACGGCCCCAGCCAGCCGCGCATGCTGGGCATTTCCGGCAAACCGACCAGTAAAGATGGCAAGAAGATGGAGCCCATGGAAGGACATGGCATCAAGGCGATGTCCATCGGGTTTCTCATCGACGACGAAACGCCCATGGTCTGGCGCGGCCCCATGGTCATGCAGGCGCTGGAGCAGTTGCTCTCCGATACCCGCTGGGGCGAGCTGGATTATCTGGTGGTGGATCTGCCGCCGGGTACCGGCGATACCCAGCTCACCCTGGCGCAGAAGGTGCCGGTCTCCGGTGCGGTGATCGTCACGACGCCACAGGACATTGCCTTGCTGGACGCCCGTAAGGGGCTGAAGATGTTTGAGAAAGTGGGCGTACCTATTCTCGGTATCATCGAGAACATGAGTTTTTATATCTGCCCGAAGTGCGGCAATGAGGACGATATTTTCGGACATGGTGGTGGTGCGGCCATGGCCGAGCAGGACGGAGTGGAATTTCTGGGGGCGATACCGCTCGACCGCAGCATTCGTAACGAAGCCGATAATGGCGCACCGACGGTGGTGGCGGAGCCGGATTCCCGTCTCGCCAAAATCTATCTGGAACTGGCGCGCCATGTGGCCGGACGGGTGGCGATCCAGGCGGTCGATCACAGCCACAAGTTCCCCAACATCGTCGTCCAGAACCGCTGATTCCCAGCCGCCTACAGGAAGTTTCCGCCATGAGCATCAAATCCGATCGCTGGATCCGTCACATGGCGGAAGAACACGGGATGATCGAGCCCTTTTCACCGCGGCAGGTGCGGCACGTCGAGGGAAATTCCATTATCTCCTACGGCCTGTCTTCCTATGGTTACGATATTCGTTGCGCCGGGGAGTTCAAGGTCTTCACCAATGTTCGCAGCGTGATTGTCGATCCGAAGAATTTCAGTGAAGATTCTTTTGTCGATTTTACCGGGGATACCTGCGTTATCCCGCCGAACTCTTTCGCCCTGGCGCGCACGCTGGAATACTTCCGCATCCCGCGTAATGTGCTGACCATTTGTCTGGGTAAATCCACCTATGCCCGTTGCGGCATCATCGTCAATGTCACGCCTTTTGAGCCGGAGTGGGAGGGTTATGTGACACTGGAGTTCTCCAATACGACGCCCTTACCCGCGAAAATATATGCCAATGAAGGCGTGGCGCAGGTGCTGTTTTTGGAGTCGGACGAGGTCTGCGAAGTGTCTTATGCCGACCGCGGCGGCAAGTATCAGGGCCAGAGTGGCGTAACCCTACCGAAGGCTTGACAGCGGCTCAGGGTAAAGGCTCTTTGGTGGTTGGTGCGCAGACCATCAGCCAGTGGGGATTGGCAGGCTTATGGCTCGTCCACGGCAACAAGGATATGCCGCAAACGCTCCGGCCGAAACGCCGCCCAGTAGAGTCCCCAGAAAAAAATAACCATCACCAGCGCGATAAAAAGCAGGGTGGCCGCGCCTTCACCGCCGGCGGGCAAGGGCCAGAGGCTGACCGCCGTCACTTCGATCAGGAGCGGCAGACTGATGCCGGCGATGATCAGGCTGATCCAGCGCCAGGCATGGCGTTGGCGGAACAGGAACCAGGGTGTGGCGACGTTGGCCAGGCTATAAATCAGCAGAAAGGCCAGCCCGGTAAAGGTGCCAAAGGTGCCGACCACCGATAATATGGGGATTTTCCACAGGGTAACCACCGCCATGCTGACGAGCACGATGATGGCGAGTACCTGCAATGCTCGCGCCGGGGTGCCGTGGCGTACGTCCCGGTGATGGAAGAAACGTGGGATGACCCCGTGTCCGGCCATACTGTAAAGAATCCGCGAGATGCTGTTGAGGGTGGCGATGGTGGCGGAAAATGCCGCCGTCGCCATGGCGAGATCGGAGAAAATGCCGAGCCAGGGATGCCCGATGGCCTTGGCGATGGCATTGAGCGGGGCCGCACTATCGCCCAGAGGGGTAGGGATTTGGGCAAAAGCCAGCACTTCGATATACGCCATGGCGACGAAAAACCCACCGACCATCAGCACGGAAAGCACCATGACGCGCGGGATGGCGGTGCGCGCCGCGCTGGTTTCACCCGCCAGATTGCCCGCCGTCTCAAAGCCGCCGTAAGCCAGCAACGAGAGAATCAATGCCTGTGCTAGCGGTGCCGTGTGCAAACGCTGGAAATTCCACTGGGCCGGATCGCGCCAGCCAAAATGCCCGAGCGTCGCCACGGCAATGAAGACGATGCAGAGGATAGAGAAGATCTCTACCCAGAGCCCCCAACGCGCGGAGATTTCGATGCCGCGCAGGGCCAGTCGCCACGCCACCAGCAGATAGAGCACCCCAATCCCCGCAATCCAGCCTATTCCGGAAATAGGCCAGAAGAAGCGCAGTGCCTGCTCGACAAAAAGCCCGCCCAGCAGCGGGGCCGCCGCCAAGGCGCCCAAATAGCCGGTAATCATGGTGAAGCCCGCGACCATGCCGGAAATCGGATGCAGGGCCTTGCTCAGATAAAAGAACAGCGAGCCGGGGGAGGGGAAATGTCTGGCCAGAATGCCCACCTGCAAGGCCACCAGGGTCATCAGCACGCCGATGAGGGCATAGGCCAGCCAGGTAAAGGAGCCGCCGTGTATGGCCACCAGAGAAATCGTGACGGCCGGCATGGCCGACGGCGTGATATTGGCGACGGCATGGCCCCAGAGTTCGCTGACGTTTATGCGATCACCGCTGGTCCGGCGAAGCGTCACGCCGCCGCCCTGGCGCACCTGGGTCACCAGACCACCGTGGGGCGTGGCACGATCAAGCCATACTCCGTCGATGACATGATCAGGAGATCCACGTCGGAGAATGGGTTTTGAGCCAACCCCGCAAGGCGGCATTCATGCGGGTCTGCCAGCCTGGGCCGGAGGCGCGAAACATTTCCAACACATCGCGAAAATCCAGCCAACATCCAGCCCTTTGTCATTAGATTTAGTGTAGTAACATAAAAAGTGGTGGTCAATGGCGGCATTGACATGGCGGCGTTGGATTTTTTATTCCGGCATGGTCTCCACCGGCGGGTAGCGCCCAGGCAGTCAGATCATCACGGGCCGGGGCGAGAAGGCGCGGTTCTTCGAGCAGGAAAGCCTCGTAGTGGTCATCTAGGAGTTCGCTGAGGTCGGGGTCGATGTCGTTGTACCACTGCTTGAGCCAGGGAATGAATCACCCCAGAGCCTATGACAAACCAACGCCAATCATCTAAAATAACACCATGTGATGCCATGATGAGGCCCCCTTATGCGAACGACGATCAACCTGGATGATGAGCTCCTGGCCCAAGCCAAAACGCTCTGCGGCGTAGAAGACCGTGGCGCCCTCTTAAAAGAGGCCCTGCGTGCTTTGATTGAACGTGAAAGTGCCCGTCGCCTTGCTCGCTTGGGTGGAACAGAACCGCAATTACAGAACATTCCCCGCAGACGGGAGCCTGCCGCTTGATTCTGGTCGATACCTCCGTCTGGATCGACCATTTCCGCTCTGGAGATACACACCTTTCTACCCTGCTCGATCATGCCATGGTGCAAACGCACGATTTCATCATCGGAGAAATCGCCTGCGGCAACCTCAAAAATCGGCAACAGACCTTATATCTGCTCTCCTGCTTACCCCGATGCACCACCACCTCTCCAGAAGAAACCCTGTTTTTCATTGAGCGTCATGGCCTGATGGGACGCGGTATAGGCTATATTGACGCGATTATCCTAGCCTCTGCCGCACTCGTGCAGGCCAATTTATGGTCCCGCGACAAACGCCTCATGGCTCTGGCTACCGAACTTGGCTGTGCTTACTCGCCGGGCTCATCTGAATAGATAGAAGGCCGTCCAGTCAGAGCTCTGCCATGCTTCCCGCCGTACTTCCAATGCCTTATATTCAGGCCACATACATAACAACTACTGACCGCAAGAGAGACGCATGTTCGAGCAGGCCTTTAAGAATATCGATGACATCCTCCACGAAACCCGGGGCGGTTCACTATCTGCAAAAAAACGGAGACGATATCGTGGTCACCGGGAAGCCCGGGGTGTCCGGCCGTTTTGCCAGTTATCTCGACATCGGAAAATTCCGGAATGGGAGCTATCGGGTCCGGCCGGATGTTCTGGAGGCCTGGGGCGGGCTCGGGGTGAAGGATGGCTGGATTCAGCGCAGTGCCAATCCTCCGCTGTTCCTCGACCCCATCCGGTTTGCAAAGTGGCTGCAGGCCATGAAGGTGCGTCTGCTGGCGGCCAACAACCCCGATGGATCTGCCGTATGAAAATAGCTGCCACATAAATAGCACTGGCCTGCGCAGGATCAGGAGACAACATCAAGTTGTCCACCCGTCCTGAACACCTATTGCTCCGGTTTCATGAAGTTTTAACCGTCAGGTAGGTCAAGCCTGTCCTCTGCACCGGCGTCTGGTATCTCGCGTCTTCTATTTCCATGCATGTTTGGAGCCCATAACTATCAGAAAACTCAATATTGATAGGGCCGGATCAATAACTGGCGTCAACTATATTTTCCTAAACCACCGTTTTTGAGAGGCTTCAACTGCTGGTCATTGTCGCATAGCAAATCTATAGGTTGCAATTCTCAAAAATCATTCTCACAAGACTGCTGCGGTTTACAGCCATGGTGACGAGTTTTGAGAACATGATGGTCAGTCCGCTGGACGACTGCTTCCGCTGCCTTGGCGCCGTTGAGTCCTGATGGTCGGCAGCAGACTGGAAACGGCAATTGGATTGCCCAGACACCTGCCCAACAGATATTCAGGAACCGATCGCGTAATGAATGGCATGACTCACTGAATTGCACTATGCTTTCCCCAGCACGGCATGCCGGCAGGAGAGATCACCATGGCAATGGCACGACAGGCTGTTCGCCAGGTATCTGCAATTGATACCTTACTATTGGGCGAGCGGAAACTCACCAGACACAATGATAGAAATTTACGCATTTAACCATAAGGAACCGATATCAAAAATCCCATCCGTCAAAGATATGTCGAGTTAGGGTGTCTTGCATGTACGTGGAAGAAAACTCTTCAACTCCATGGTGAAGATACGGATACGTTTTTGGCCTGTCCTGAGTGCGGTTCAAAAGCAATAACGCGCCTCTTTAGGACACCTATGCGCAATTATGTGGTTAAAAACCCGCTTTCTGAAGGCTCTAAAAATATCAGCAATCCATGGTGGAGATTCTGGAGGTAATGGTGGATCAGATGGCGGCAGACACTCCCCTGCCGCCGTTGAGCCCTGGTAGTCGGCAGCAGGAAGCGGTCGTAGGGATAGGTTAAAGTTGTCACTTGTGTATGGTCGTACAGTTGGGGAAGTTCATCGTTTTGTCTGCTGTTGTGTGGTATAAATGGAAAACCACGTAGAATAAACAGATAGGCTTCATTCGGGAGGCGCGTCTTGGGACAAATTGATGCAAAAGGTCTTTTATGGTAGATAATGATGCTGTAACTGTTTACCAATGGATAGCCATAACCCTATCAGGCGTGCTTGCAGCGACATCTATAATAAGTGCATTATCATCTAAAAAATCGGCTGAATCTTCTTCCGCTTCTTTGGGTGAAGCAAGGAAACTAAATGAAGTAGCAGTATCCCCACACTGTTACCTTAGGTTTGCTTATGGTGAGTATTCACCTAATGGGGAATGGAATTAAAATATATTTGATAAACTTAAAACTAATGATTCAAAATTGATCTTTAAGGCATCTTTAATAAACAGCGGGCCAGCTCCTGCATTTGGCGTAATATTTTCTTGCCAAAGGGGCTGATGGAAATCGTCATACCTTTATACGGTTAACTAAAGAGATAAAACTTGGCAAAGTAAAAATGGTAACAATAAATAATGGCACAGATGATAATATCAATTCAATAATAACCAGCGATTTATTTGAAAATCGATCTGAATTTACGCCAAATGAACAACAAGTGATAGATAGCTGTGACACGATCTTGATCGAGTGCAAAGGTATTTTTGGTATAGCTCATAAAACGATCCATAAAAAAGATGGAAAGATAGAGTTTGATGCTTTATACAATTTTTATTGATCAAACTTATGTAAATTTCAAGAATACTTACAATCCAACGGTTAATCGACACTTCGTTTCTGGGCATGCTTTGGGTCAAATCTGGCCCTGATGCGTTTATTAACTCATCCATCTTTCTGTGTCCACTAAACGTCTACCAAGCGCTACTAACTCATTATGTTCTCGATGACCGCTTCCGCTGCACTGTGGACATTCGAATTATGGTTGGATATTACGCGCGAGACGGGATTTTTGTCTTTCGCTGTCACTTCATAAGAAGTGGCAGCCTACCTTCGGCTGCCTGGTCTCGCTTAATCTCACTTTATCCAGTTTGCGCGTAAAACCCCGCCGTTCAGGGCGGGGATGTAGAGCGCGGTGGGGAGGTGGCCCAATGCCACCGCTCCCGCCCTTGCAATGTGCAGCCTTATCCCGGTGTTTGTTGCTGCTCGATATACTGGCGGATTACCGAGATCGGCGCCCCCCCGCAGCTTCCGGCAAAGTAGGACGGTGACCAGAGCGCCCCGCCCCACAATTTTTTGCTCACGCTG
>Ga0172381_10000384_pt1 | contig 53505 bp, 96 predicted proteins | sample Leawel6488metaG_FD_119754 | JGI IMG/M metagenome (GOLD analysis project Ga0172381, IMG submission 119754) | Leachate microbial communities from a municipal landfill in Southern Ontario, Canada - Leachate well 64-88 metaG | ecosystem: Engineered > Solid waste > Landfill > Unclassified | place... | reverse complement strand
CACACGCTTGTTCCATCGTTTCGGCAATCACGTAGATGGAACGGGGCATTTCCCAAACCTTGTCAAACTCAATCCGGAAACAATATTTTTTTACTTCCGTCATACCTCGCTCACTCCTCCTTCGCTCTCTTAAGAATCTCTTCTGGTTTTACTCCATAATCCAACTGCTGCGAACGTGCACACACGACACATCTATTATCAACAGGATGACAACCCTTCATTAGAAGCGAGTCATCAACATCCGATTCTACCCAACTACAGAATGTTTTGGTCATAGTTTATCCACCTCACCAATAACCCACTTCAACGCTTCCAATTTTATCTGTTCTGAATACGGGTCTCTTTCATCCATCCCTTCAATCCTACCTTCGAGACGAGCAATCATTAAGTTCACTTCCTCGTTTGTTTTCATACCAATCTATACGCATTAAAACATTATATACTTTTCTATGTTTATTTTTGCAGGTTTGATCTTCTTTCCAAAATACGCATAGACCCCCAATACCTCCACAAGATTTCGCGTTTCTAATGATTTGTTAGTAATTGTGCGTATTACATATTTTTTGAAAGAAACGCGATTCTGGAGTAGAAACTATATGCGTGTGCAAATTTATAAAAAACGGGTATTTCCATTGGAATATAATATGCGTATAAATTTCCACAGGAAATAATATATAACAACCCATATTTCCAGTAGAAATGTAACATAGAACGTATTATGAAAAAGTTAATTTAGAAATTTGAGTAAATTAGTAAATTTGGTATCTTTGCCGTTGCTTATAAACCCCCCCATTTCTTATCGTGTACCGTCAGTTTATATACTAATTAAAAAAATTACTAATTTACATAGATTACATAGATTGCTGATATTCCTTAACTTACTCACTATACGCGTGGGAATTGGTGTATAGAAAAGTATATATAGTAGTATTATTAAAAAAGACAATATTTTTTATAACGGTGAGTATATAAATAAAATTATGGCATCTTATAAAAAGTTGTCGGTTTTGATGAGTTGCCAACTTTCTTTTCTTCAGATACCACAAGACCGAGTTCCGATATAAAATCGTTGAGTTGTGTTCTCCCATGTATTGAAACTATATCTCCTATTTCTGTGCGCGATAATTGTTTTCGTTCAGATAATGCTTTCATGAGTTTCGAGAATTTTCCTTTCCCATATGTAAGTTTTTGTGCTTTGATTGAAGTTTTATAAAATACATTTTCTGCCCAATCGCAAGCGATTGTTATATATTTTTCCGGAATTTCGAAATATATTTCTTGTAACATCTTTGGCATGTTACCTTCGTATAATGATTCGTTTTCTAAAAATGTTTTAAATTCTGATGATGTTAATGTTAAATTCATAGCTGCTTTTCTTGCTTGATCGTAAACACGATTATATGTGGATCTTTCCATTTCCGAATAATCCGACCCGGCTGATTTTTCACGCAATGTTCGTTTCCAAGTATTCATGCGTTTACTTTCTGCAAATACAACCGTTCTTCCACCTATCAACTTTATTAAATTTTCAATCTCCGATATTATTTCTTCTTTGAGTCTCAAACATTGATCGCTAATTGCTTCATCCTCTTTAATTTCTTTTTTCCTAGTTGGCATTATAAAAAATGCACGGAGAAAGAAGCCACTTGTAAATTGTTCCTTATCTGCATAATCCCCAAATGCTTCCGGGACTGTATTCCACAACGCAGACAGGTGTGGAGTATTCGCTACAACCAACCCGTTTTTCATCGTCTCTTTCGACAATTTTGCTCCGTCGTATGCTTTAATATAATCTTCTGCAAGATCTGTTGCATATTCCTTTTTCATAAATTTCATAAATCCGACTGCTTCGTCTACATAATGAATTCCCCGCGTGTGCTCTCCCTGTAAAGAAATTGCTAATATTTCTGGTGTTATCTTTGTAGCTATTCTTTTTACATGGGATGATATACGATCATCATATGTAATTGCCATTCCACCACTAGTTGCTGTTGATTTCCCACTGACACCAGATGGACCAAGAATAATCCCAAACATATTATTTGATACGCCGTTCTCTGCATATTGTGGTCGCATTTCAGCCCTTATCAAATGACTGATAATGACAAGTATTGTACATAAATGATATTCTTCATATGCATCCTGTGTGAGTTTTCCAAATTCTACCCATTTGGAAATAAGATTTTCGCTTGGGGGAACATCTAAAAAGAATGGTTCGTCTTCAATAACTGGCATTAAAGCAGGTGTCTCTTCTATTGGTATTTGTTTCGTGGGATTTACCGAAGATAATATTCCTGATATATCTACAGGTTCTTTTTGTGATTCGGTATATTGTGGATCATAATGAGAAGTGCTATCGCGTATTGCTTTATCTATAGTATAATTTCTAATATAATCAACACGGTTCCACTTATCACGAACGAGCCCGGATTTGCGCATTATTCTTTCAATTTGATTCGGATCGGTTGTATAAAATGCAAGGATGTTTGCCAATGCCATATCTGCTGCACTTCTGTCGTTGTTATTTCCAGATATGGAACCACCCATCAAACTTTTAAATTTATCGGAGTTGTATGATTTTGAAGCGATATTTATAATTTCTTCGTCTGACAAAGATTTGGTGATTTGTTGTGAAATCACATGCGTTTCTTTCGTTGGTAATATTTTTTCAATCCCATGTGGATTTAAAATAGAATCCAACGCGAGTCGTATTACTGATACTGGGTATTCTTTTATATCATCTGTAGAATTTTTCCATTTGTTTCCGGTGAATGTGAAATATCTTTCTTTCGAATATATTTCAATATTATTTTTTCGCTTACCGAAATGTTCTTTTCCATTTGTATCTTTTGAATAATATGGGTGTTCGTTGCATTTATAATTATATGTAAACCTTTATCACTCGGTGTAATTTCTGTATATGATTTTAGAATTTGTGTGATCGTATTAAATTTTTCATCGGTAATATTATATTCCGAATCCAAACATTTATCGAGATCTATTCCAATAAGCATCTTATTTTCTCTGGAGACCCCATCGAATACAAATCCGATACCCTTCTCTTTTGAAGATTGTATTTCAGAAACATCTTCAAATCGTTTCCATGTGGTAGGATCGGTTGTGGATGCTTTTATTCCGGTCTGCGAATATGGAACTTTGGTTGGTTTACCATCTCGTGTTTCTAGTTTCCACCCTACCCAGTTGGTCAACGTTTTTAATTCATATGGGATATTTACATATTTATTACTGCGCGCATCAGCACGTGGACCCATTTCCTCTATTATTATTATTCGTTTTCCAATTTCATTATCGGTTATTATTCTCAATTTTGTTTTTGTGTCTATATAGTTAGACCACGAAAATTCTTTTCCACAGTAAATGCATCTTCCATGTTCTGTAAACTTTGTTCCATCTTTTGTACCATCTTCACGCACAAAAATTTCGGTGCCCGTGTGTTCATATTTATGCCCGGGACAAGTTGTTTCTGTTGGTTTTTCATTCAATAATTGCACCTTCTGGCAACTTTATCTTTTTCCCACTGAATACATCTTCTATAGTAAGAATCTGTATTTTTGGAACACCCGGTTTATATTCTCCTGTATATGTAAGTTCTTCTTTCATTCCCCGTGTTGGCAAATCTCGTATTATAAATACCCCAATATCGGAATGCTCACGATTTGTTACCGTTATGAGTTCACGTAACTGTGTTGGTGTTGAAGAACCAGATTTTATGGAAGCAATTATTTTTATAATGGAACCATCTTTATTTCTATAATTTATTTTCCCATCTATTCCTTTATCTGCACCTTTTTTACCATCCCATCGTAATCCCAGTTTTTTACATATTTCTCTTTGTGATGCATATTTATCTACCGCTGCAAGACGTAATGCTTCTATTGCATTTGGAGGACGAACTGTGACATCCGGTTCATTTACTCCCGCATCTTTAAAACGTTTTAATATTACATCTTTTGCAATTTGTGTGCGATCGATTCCTATATATAACAAACCTTTTTTTGCAGCAACAGCGCACGAAGTTCCGCACCCACAAAATGGATCGAATACAATACCATTGGGCGGGCACGAAGCGGAGATAATGCGTTCTAATAATGCCTCTGGTTTTTGTGTTGGGTATCCAAGGCGCTCTTTTGGTGATATATGCCCACCAGATGGTATATCTACCCAAAAATCTTCCGGTAATTTGCCACGATCAATATATTTTTGACGGGTTTTTTCATCTTGCAATTTTCCATTGTTGCCCCAAAGTTTAGCACCTTTTCCTTTATCTGTATGTAATTCTTTATATGGAATTCTTACAGCATCTATATTGAAATAATAGTTATTGGTTTTAGAATATCTCAAAATAATATCGTGCTTTTTTGGGAAATTTGTTTTGATATTTGATGGACCGGTATAACACCACACAATTTCGTTTCTAAAATTTTCTTCTCCGAATATCAAATCCATTATTACTTTTAGATAATGGCTTTCTGTCGGATCAATATGAAGATAAATAGATCCCGTTGGTTTAAGAATACGATGCATCTCTTTGAGTCGCGCAGACATGAATGTGAGATACGCAAAGTGATTCATATCTTTTGATGCACCTTCTTTTATGAATGAAAGAAAACGCGATAGTTTATCATGATCAAGTTCTATTGTTTTAAATTCAATATCTGTTGCTTCTTTGTGGTCAAGATAATTCCAAGTGTCTTCAAATCCATCAACTTGACCAATATCATCAAAATTGCAGTTATAAATCTTTTTTGAGTTAAATGGTGGATCGAGATATATTAAATCTACACATTTATCTGCAATATCTTCGCGCATTACTTGGAGGTTATCCCCAATATACAATTCTCCGGTTTTCAAAGCGTCAATCATTTTCTTTCCTCCAAATAATCAGAAAGTTTTAAAACGGTTTCATATCCAACATTACCCGCTTGATTATTTGCTATCCTCCATATTGTAGGAGTGGAGAGCCCCGTTCTACGGCTCACTTCGCTTAAGTTTCTATCTTGTAAAAGTTCTTGTATTTTTTCCAATTCCAACATACAAACAATGTAGGAGTTTATAGTATTTATACATTTCGTAAATGGATTATTTTATTCAAATATGTAAATTAAAAATATGGTAAAAATGGTTTGTTTTGAAAGTAGAAAAAGATTTTGTTTGGTCGTGCGCGCGCAAAATCATAGAAAACTATATAATGAATGGACGCGTATATGGTAGTGATTAAAATGGGCTTATTAGATATTTTTTCTCACGAATATGATATCAGAGCAAAAGTTTTGTTATCTGATGGAAGAATGGTCAATGTTAAAATTCCGATTAAAGCCAGAGGTGTAAGCAAAGAAGAATTAACAGAAGCGGTAATAAAAGAAATTGAAAAGAATATGAGATCTAAAGTAAAGAAAATTATTAAGATGTATGATGCAAACGAAAATGGGGAGAAGTAAGGATGAAATATATTTTTATAATTTTAATAATAATGTTGTGCGCGGCACCGGTATTGGCAATAACATACCCACAGGAGTATTATACATTACAAACACAATCTGATTCGTATGAACATTATATTTCGGATTTAATTGATAACATGAGTAATCTTAATAATATGTGGGATGCAAAAACATATTTAATGTTACATTATGATCTTAAACGTCAAAACATATTGTTGGAAAAACAAAACGAACTGCAAGCAGAACTCATAAAGGCACAGTGGGTTGAGACGTGTTACTCTGATTATTCTGGATATGGTAATGTTTCCGCGTGGAAATCCGAATGTGCGAATGCGGGATATCCGGTGGGATGAAGATGAAAGATAATATTGAATTGATCAATGAAATTGAAAAAGATATTATCACTCTTATATATTTAATTCCAGAAGATCTTTCGAATACGGAGCGAGTATATGAAATTAAAAATTATTTTATGATTAAGAGGCGCGATTTAAAATGATCCAAACAACCATCTCCGAAGAAACAATTTCCGAAGCCCTTGCTTTAAGAGTATTAGTTAAGAGATTTATTGAAGATAATAAAATCCGTTGCGCGGAGTCGGTTTATCAAACCGATTGTGTTGCTGAAAACTCATTGGAGTTTATTGAATCGTTGTGTGAAGTTGTTGGGTATTGTGAGGAATAAAAATGACCGAAAGAAAAGAAATAACGTTGCCAATAAAATGCAGCACTGTAAAATGCGCATATGAAGTATTACGAGAAATCGCATTGGTCATTGGAGTGTTGCTACCATTTATTGGCGCGGCAATGTGTGTGGCATCGTGGTATATATTTGCGTATGTTGACCAGATTAAAATTGTTAAGATGACTTCATTGGGGCCAGTTATTTATTATAGTGACACCGCTTTATTCTTGGGATTTGTTGGATTCTTTTCGTTAATGATAGGAATTATTCCGTGTAGCATGATTTTGTCAGATAGATATAAAATATCATGTATTAAGGATGATTAAAAATGATTGAAATATTAATTGATTATCCTATACTTGGATATGTAATACCAATAGGCTTGTTTATGTTAATAGTTGTTTATTTATTTTATTATGTTTTCATCAAAAAATAAAATATTCCTTTACTATTTTCACCCCCACCAACCAAACCTATAAATACTAACGCGTATTATATATAATAATGACAAAACTCATAAAAACGTTTATAAGATACCCCGGTGGCAAAAGCAGAATGATTGAACCCATTCTTTCTAGATTGCCACAATCAGAAACATTTACAGATGTTTTTGTGGGTGGTGGAAGCATATCGATTGCGTATGCTCAAAAGTACCCCGATTCTATAATACATATGAATGATTTTGATAAGTTTACTTATTCAATATGGAAAGTTATTGTATCTGGATCAGATCAAGACATTCAAAAATTGTTTGAATTAATTTGTCAAGTTCCTACAATTGATTTATTTAAAAAAAACAGAGAATTGATGAAGTCCGATGATATAATTATGCGCGCGTATTTAGGCATATTTTTTCATAAATGTACATTCTCTGGTATGTTCGACGGGAATCCAATGGGCGGGTTTGGTCAAAAGTCTAAATATAAGATCGGATGCGTTTATAATATAGATAATATAATAAATAAAATACAATCTGTTAGAACATTATTGCGTGGAAGAACAATAGTTACCAATACCGATTTCAGAAATTTGGAGTTGGGGGATGTTAGTTATTTTGACCCACCATATGTTGTTGTTGGAAATAAATTATATGCTATGCCATTTAATGAAAAGGATCACATTGATTTAAAAAATTTTATCAGTAACAAAAAATCAAAGTGGTTGCTTTCTTATAATGATCACCCATTGGTTAGGGATTTATATTCCAATTACAAAATAGAAGAATTTAATCATATAATGAATATGACTTCATTTTGTAAAGAGAAAAAATCTCGCGTTAAAACAGAGTTGTTAATTTCAAAAATTTAAATTTCTAATAGATACAATTAAATACTAACGCGTCCTACATATATACGCGATATGACGCGTTGCGCGTCCGACCGCACAGAAACGAACGACGAACAAAACGAATGGAGAACTATTGTGATTGATCTTAAAAGTATTAGTAAAAATTCTCCGAAGAAACCACGCATCGTAATTTATGGTCCAAGTGGCATTGGAAAAACCACATTTGGTGCGTCTGCTCCAGATCCAATCTTCATCATTACGGAAGATGGACTTGGAGATATTGACGTGCCGCACTTCCCGCTTGCGAAGTCCTATGACGATGTAATAGATGCATTGGAATCTTTGCTCAAAGAAGACCACGAATTTAAAACCGTGGTTGTTGATTCTTTGGACTGGACGGAGAATTTGGTATGGGAAAAAACTTGTAAGCGTCTGCATGTTACCTCCATTGAAGAACCCGGATATGGACGCGGGTATGTAGAAGCATCTACTGAATGGAAAGACCTGTTGGACATTCTTACACGTCTGCGTGATGAAAAGGATATGGTAGTTATCATGATTGCGCACGGCGCGGTTGTGAAAATTGAAGATCCTATTCACCCGGCATATGATCAGAATGGATTGAAACTGCATAAGCGCGCAGCGGCAAAAGTTGAAGAGTATGCAGACATCATGGGATTCTGCGCGCTTAAAACCCTTGTGACCACAGAGAAGGAAGGATTCAACCAGACTCGCAACCGGGCAATTGATACCGGAATCCGTGAGATGTATCTTACACCCTCCGCTGGATTTAAGGCAAAGAACAGGTATAGGTTGCCCCCATCAATTCCGCTTGATTATTCGGAACTAGAGAAACTTTTACCTTATGCACAGAAAGAGGAATAAAAATATATAAAGGAGATTGATACAAAATGACTGAACTTAATTTCGATGCGAATGTTGTGGAACCGGCGACGGGCCGGTTTGAATTGTTACCGATCAATGACTATCTCGCTGTTATTAGCGAGAGTGCGAAGGTACCCAATAAGAAGACCAATGGAGAACACATTTCATTTACATTCACTGTGATTGAAGGCGAGTGTAAGGATCGAAAGGTATTTACGAATCTTAACCTCATTAATGACAATCCCGACACCGTAGAAATTGCAAAGAGGGATCTCTCTGCGATCTGTCGCGCCACGGGTGTTCTTCATCCGAAGGATACTGCGGAACTTCACAATATCCCGGTTGTGATTTCTGTGGGCATTCGTAAGGGTAGCAACGGCTATGAAGATTCAAATATTATCAAGAAGTTTTCAAGGGTCGATGGAAAGGAACTCAAGGATGTTACGGATGCAACTCCTGCTACAAAGACTGCTGCGCCGGTTGCTGGTGGAGCCAAGCGGAAACCTTGGCAGAAATAATTCAACCTCTTTTTTCGGTTCGTTGTTCCGGAGAGAGGTGTTTAGGAGTTTAAAAAACATGGAGAAGAACCTCATTATTACATATTGTTTGCAGTGTTATCATTTTGAGCAGTCATCTTCAGAATACCACGGAGAAAGTTTATCGGCTTGCGAACATCCAGATATTGGACATAAACTCGTAACATATGCAGAACAAGAGTCTTTCCCGGAATGGTGCCCGTTATGATTGAAGTTACTTGGTTATTAATTTCTACTATAACGTTGTGGATATCAATTATTTGTGGATTACCTTTATTTTTATTATTTGCAATAGAAACACACCCGGGTAATTTTGGATCTCCATTTGTATTTATACCAACCGTAATAAAAATATGCCTTGTATTATTTCTTATATTATGTGTTACTATTCCAACACACTTCTACGCAGAAGATCAACGTCCATATACAATCACTCCACAAAATACTTGGAATGATATACAAATTCAAAATATTACAAGTCTTTCTGAAGATCAACGATGGTCTATGAATGGCGGTGGGTCTTTCTTCCTTGGATGCGGGAGAGCATATATTAACGGGGGATCGGTTAATCAGTATGTATTTTATAAAGTGACTCCGAATGGATATCAACTCGGAACGTTGGATGCAGACAATGTATTTATAAAAGAGGACGAAAATAAATATCCATATGTTGAATGGGTTTATTCACATACTACCAATCCATTAAAACAGTGGGATGATGATGGGAAAATAGATTATACTATGAATGGGGCGGAGACTAGTAAGTTAATTGCTACGTATATTCACGTTCCGAGCGGGACTATAATTAAGGATTATTCTTTAGGAGGGAAATAAATGATAACAATAGAATTTTCATTTGCGTGGTTATTTTGTGGTTTGATGGTGTTGATCATATTTGTGATGATGTCCGGAATTTTTGCAACCCCTAAAGACACCGTTGCAATAATTATTATCGGAGTTGAGATTATTCTATTATTAGATTTATTTTGTGTATTTGGTTCTGCTTTATATATGAGTCATCCAACAAATGGATATAAATTCTATGATAATCAATGGAATCAAGTGTGTAAAGAATATAATTATACAACATATTCTTTTGATGATGCGCAGCCATGTATAATGCCAACACCACAAGACAATCCATACGAGAAGCAACCATTGCATCCTATAGCATGGATGTTTGAATTTGTGTGGGATTTGGGTAAAGTGGTAACTGGTGCGGTTCAATTTAAGGTGATGTGAAAATGTTAAAAATAGAGCATAAAGCAATTATTGTAATTGGGTCGTTGCTTTCATTTTGGGTTGCATATTTTTCGTGTTTGTGCGGAACGATGATCGGGTGTGCATTTGGTATTGCAATGATTGTTCTCATATGTCTTATAGATTATAGATTTAAGATTTCTCTTTTTGATTGGGGGAAAAGAGACGGAAAATTAATATATGATGTTGATATCGTTGCTATGCAAAACGAACGTGGGGAAATAGAATTGAAATTTTTGAGGTAATATAAATGGCACAACTACCAATTCAACACACACCAACAATAGAATTATTATATAAAGGTTACGCTGATCGTGCAAAAGACTTCCGTCGCGCGCATTTTGGGGCTAGCGTCGTGGGTAAGGAGTGCCCGCGCGCCCTCTGGTATGATTTCCGATGGTGTAGTGACCCTCGTTTTGAATCAAGAATTTTGAGGCTGTTTGAGTCCGGTTACAAGGAGGAAGATCGTATTATTGAAAACCTTCGCTCCGTGGGCATCACAATTTATAGTCGTGATCCAGACAGCGGAGAACAGTTGCATTTCAAGGAAGAAGAATTCGGCCATTTTTCTGGATCTGTGGACGGTATTGGGGTGGGTTTCCCAGAGGCTCCCAAGACCTTTCACATTTTAGAATGTAAAACTTCGTCGAAGAAGTTGTATGACAAACTTGTAAAAGAAGGAGTAGAGAAAGCGAAATACCAACACTACTGCCAGATGCAAGTGTACATGAAATGGGCGAAGTTAGATCGTGCTTTTTATATTGTTTGTTGTAAAGACGACGACAGACTATATGGTGAGCGTGTGTACTATTGTAAGGAAGTGGCAGACAGATTGGTAGAAAAAGCACGCCGTGTTATTTATAGTGATATACCACTTGAGAGAATAGGAGAAAGCGAAACCGATTTCCGTTGCAAATTCTGTGACCACGCGGATTTGTGTTGGAATAAAAAACTACCACTGGTAAGTTGTAGAACATGCAGTTTTTCAACCCCCGAAGTTGATGGCACGTGGACATGTAAGCGAGAGAAGGTGTTGAGTGAGTTTGAACAGAAGAATGGTTGTTCGGGTCATATTTTTATTCCCGAATTAGTTCCATTATCTTTGGTTGGAGCAGACCCAGAAGCGGGGACTATAGAATATGAGGGGGAAATTATAAATGGTGTGGGGTTTATTGAGAGTAAAGATCTGGAGAAGGAGATTATAAAAAGGAGTAACTAACCATGTGCATCAAAACAACCTCAATTAAATACCCAAACACTAATTGTTGTAACAACCCAACATGTGACGTTTCATTAACCCCACCGTTTCTTGAGAAGGCGCGGTGTTTTAATTGTGGGGAAGAGTGTTCTGGTTGTGGGAAGTTTAAGAAGTATTAAATACTTACGCGTTCTATACATAGTTATGACCGAACCAACTATAGATGAACTTATTAAAAAGTTTAATTTCATTTCAAACGCGCTTTCCGTTAGTGAATTTGAGTATCCCGCTTTAGAAATTAAAATGCGGATGAATTGGTCAGAGAAAGAAAGTATTTTCTATGCAAGTTTGAACCACGTTGAAGTAAAAGACGGTTGTATTTTAATTGCTGCATACGGAAACGGCGAAACACCAGAAGAAGCAATAAGAGATTATTATAAGAAGATTGTTGGTAAGAGGCTTGTTTATCGCGCGATGAATAAGGAATATAGAAGGGAATGTGTGGTGGTGGGGTAGATGAAACGCCCAAATAATAACATCGAACAGTTGCAACAGGTACAGAAATTCCGTGACGACGCCGTAAAAGACGGTTGGTCTATAAAACCAACATATGATCATCACGAGTCTGTGGAATCGGCATCCAGTTTATCCAAAGATGGATTTTCGATGTTGATTTTAACACGAACGCACGATTTAAATAAATATCCAAATGTGAAGAATCTTTACGAAGTGGAAATTTCTATATGGGGGTCAGATGGACTTGCTATAGAACCTCCACAAGAATATGATATGCAAAAGATTATTGAAGGCATGCGGTTCTGCAAGCATTGTGGAAAAACCGATGTTGAAACCGTTCGATATTCATTTGCTGGAAGATGTTGTAAAGATTGTTTACCTGCATTAAGAGAGAAGCACGAACAACCGGGATGGTGTGATTGATGTCAATAACAACAGTTGAAAATTTAAAAATTAACCATTTAATTGCGATTTTGGAAGCAATGGAAGGAACCAATATTCCATTTTTAACCGCAAAGAAAATGAGCGAAATATATTCGGAGTTGAAGGAATTTATTGAAAGGGAGGATGTGGTTGGTTAATATGTCAGATTGGGCGCGCAGGCAATTGTATATAAAGAACCCCGCAGTGGTCAACAAAAAGAAAGATGTGGTTATTGATCCACAAACTGGCAAAGAAGAATGGGAAAACGAATACGATAAAGAAGAAATGTATGAGAATCCATTTTCATAGGAGTAAATTATGACAGAAGATGAATTTCGTTTTAAAGAAGATGTGAATATGAACGATCTTGCAAAGACTATTGGTGAGTCGCTTGCAACAACACTGGGTACAGACCCGAAAAAAGTAAAATGCAAAGGCATTCGTATATTTTATACTGATGAAAATGATATATTAATGTCATCAGGATTGTTTGTTAAAGGGTTTTCTCCGGAAGATTGGGATGATGAATAATGTCATACCACTTCAAAATTACAATCGAAGGCGATTCCGAAGATAAAGAAAGTATAAACGGATTGTGTGAAAATTTAAAATCGGAAGTATGGCACGAGAATTCTATCATACACGAACCAGAAATAACTTCCACAAAAACACACTGTTATCGTTGTGGTGAACATTGTGAATGGGATGGGCCTGCGAAAATATATCCCAAGATATTAGACTTTCACGGGCACCCAGCGTGTCCTGTGGATTCGCCAATGCCAAAAGAGTTTAGGGAGGATGGGCCGTGACCGTTGATAGCGAAGATTGTGGTTACAATCGTTGTGGATATTGTAGTAATACCGATTGTGATTATTATTTTGTAAAGTGTCCGTTTAAAACATTGGGTGAGTGTCCGGTGCATAATGAAAATATAGGTGACAACGAATGAACGAAGTCAAACTGGATAATATCTTCCCTCCAAGCGGTATTAGTAACAAAGATTGGTGTGCGTGTATTACTAATAAGATTGGTATGTTCACACTCGAATATTATAAAGATAAATTAGATCCGACGATTTCTTATTCTAATGGGGGGCATATAAATATTTATTGGAATCCTCGTAAAAATTCTTGTGTTGGAACATGTAGGAGAATCCCACGTATTATAGCGTATAATGAATCAAAAATAAATGATATGAATAAAGCAAATGTTCTTCATGTTGTAGTTCATGAATGTGCGCATCTTATTTATGATGGTCATGGAAAAGAATTCTCAAATATTGAGGACTTTATTTTTGATAAATGTATTGAGAATTTAGAAAAGAATAAATTTTAATGATAAACCAACACCCTTAAATAGAACTAACGCGTATAAATTATCATGAAGTTTGTTGCAAGAGATATTGGTGTTGATTCTGGAACAATCCTTTTATCGGATATTGATTTTTATGGAAAGGATCATCAACCCATTGAGAAAAGGTTTCAGAAGGTATTCAAAGTAGATCCGGGTCGTTATAAAGTATCGTGGAATATTGATAATACATTCGATGGTAAAATTGAAGGTGAAGGTGTTATTAATATTACATCTGGGAAACTTGTGGTGAGCGACCCGTGTTATATTGTTGCTGAAGATAAATGGGATGATCTTTTGGAAGCAACCAAGTATTTCGAAAACGCGCCCGATGGGACAATCGTGTTGAATCAGATGGGTGGGGATGGGATTTATGATGTTGAGATGGTTCTTGAAAAGATATCATGACCCTACAACTTCGTCCTTACCAATTGCAGGCCATTTCGGATTTGTTCGAGTATTGGGCAACAAATAAAGGTAGATCTCCACTGATCGTCTTGCCAACCGGCGCTGGGAAGAGCCTCGTTGTGGCATCATTTATCAAAACCGTTCTTGATGAATCACCATATGTTCATATAATGGTTCTCGCGCATGTAAGGGAATTGGTTCAACAGAACCACGACGAATTTGTAGCATTGTGCCCGGAAGTAAGTGCTGGTATATATTCCGCCGGGCTGAATTCGCGTGACGTAAAAAATTCCGTGATTTTTGCAGGTATTCAATCAATCTATAATAAGGTGTACAGCCTTCCTCATAAAATTGATATTGTCATAATTGACGAAGCACATTCCATCTCCCCCAAAGAAACTACTCGTTATGGGAAGTTCATAAAAGATATGAAAGTGGCCAACCCCCACGTGGTGATCTGGGGCGCAACCGCAACACCATTTAGAACGAGCGAGGGTTTACTGACGGCAGGAAAAGATCGTCTTTTCGATGGGATCGCTCATTGTACTGATTTGAAAGATTTGATTCGTGATGGGTATCTTGTTCCAATCGTTTCAAAGTCCGGAGTAAAGAAAATCGATCTTACTAATGTGCATATTCAAGCCGGGGAGTACAATCAACGGGAATTAGCTCACGCAGCTGATGATAAAGAACTCGTTCGTCTCGCAGTTGAAGAATTTGTCGAATATGGGAAAACTCGCCGAGCGTGGATTGTTTACTGTTCGGGTGTTGCACACGCAGAGCACGTTGCACAAGAAATTAGAAAGCACGGTGTTGAATGCAAAGTTCTTACAGGAAATACCAAAACGGAAGAACGCGACAAGATTGTAAATGATTTTAAAAACGGGAAGTTGAAATGTATTTGCAACGTCGGAGTCCTGACCACCGGGTTCAATGCCCCCATTACAGATATGATCGTTCTCCTTTTTTCAACAATTAGCACGGGTAAGTATATCCAAGTCGTGGGTCGGGGTGCTAGGACGTATTCTGGAAATGGAGGCTCCCCGAAGACAGAGTGCCTTCTTCTCGATTACGGCGAAAATGTTTTGCGTCATGGCTTGTTGGATGAAATCGATGTTCAGCGCACAAAAGATGTATTTGGAAAAGAAAAATCTAAACCGCCAATGAAGGAATGTCCTACCTGCAAAGTCATTCTACATGCGCGCATAATGAAATGCCCAGCGTGTGGATATGAGTTTCCTTTACCAGATGCGGAAGCAAAACACGGAACGGAAGCGTACAGTGGGCCGGTGACTAGTGATCAAGTGCGTCCTTTTATTGTAGACGTAACCAGCACTTGGGTTTCAAAACATTCCAAACCCGGAAAAACCCCAAGTGTAAAAATGGAATTTATTGATAGAATGGATAGGGCTTATCCGATTTGGATCTGTTTGGATCACAAGGGGTATCCGGCAGAAAAGGCACGCGCGTTAGTCAACCAGTTTGGTGGGAAATCAACTTCGGTAGAAGAAGCACTAAAAGAATATAAAAATTGGCGACAAGTAGAAAAGATAGAAGTGAGGCCCGATGGAAAATTTAGTCGTGTAACAGGGTTTGTCTTTAAAAAGAACCAGTCAACCCAGCAGAAGTTGATGGGGGAGTGAGGAATGAAAGACGAATATATAATATTATTTATATTTAGTATTCTTTTAATATCATGTGGCATTTTATACATTAATTATGTAGATCGCGAAATTGAAAATAAATATGATAATAATATTGATTTCGGATATATGGATCATTACGTAAAATTTCACATCTATCCAGAGAAGGAGGGAATAAGTGTTGCAGCGTGGGCAACAGATGATTTTCCTCCAACGAGCGGATACACAGACAATAATTCCGAAATCGTATTCCCTATGATAAGCACCGCAGAGTATAATATACTTATAGATCAGAATAAGTGTAGTTATTATATTTATCCTGCTGAAGATTATTATAATATTATTTGCGAAGGGGTAAAATGATTATTCAAGGCGATTGTTTGGAGGTTATGAAAGATATTGAGGATAAATCCGTGGATTTGATTATAACAGATATACCTTATGGTGTAATCAATAGAAACTCCAACGGATTGAGAAGTTTAAATAAGGGTGTTGCCGACATTGTAGAGTTTTCTTTAAATTCGTTAATAAACGAATTTGTGAGATTGACTACAGGAAGTATTTACATATTTTGTAGTACTGAACAAGTATCTGATTTGCGGGGGCTAATGATATCGAAGGGATTATCAACGCGACTTATGATATGGAATAAGACTAATCCGAGTCCGATGAACGGGCAATATATATGGTTATCAAGTGTGGAGTGTTGTGTATATGGAAAATTTAAGAATGCGACATTCAACCAGCATTGTAAAGGATCTGTTTTAAATTTCCCGTGTGGTAGAAATAAATTACACCCTACAGAAAAACCATTAAAATTATTTGAATATTTAATTGAGTCGTCTAGTAATAAAGGCGATGTTGTTTTAGATCCGTTCCTTGGTTCCGGCACAACAGCAGTTGCTTGTAAGAAATTAAAAAGACAATGTATCGGCATTGAAAAAGAAGAGAAGTATATTGAGATTTCAAAGAGGAGATTACAAAATGAATTATAACTACACCCAAGAACAACACGATAAAATAATTGAACTGCTTTTGAAAATACAAATGAATATCAATAACACTGATATTATTGATGAATCGGTCAAAGACATTTATAAAATTCTTTATTCGGAAATAACAACCACACGAAAGGTTTATAATCCATTAACGAATAAATATTATAATATTAAATATTATGGAAAGATCGAGTAAGTATAAAGAACCCGGACAAATTAAGGGATTGTGGGGGAGGAAAGATGACACTCCGTGAAACATTTGATGGATTTACAATATTTGCGATATGGGGTATTGTTGCACTTTTAATTTGGTGGATTCCAAGAAAGTTGTGTGGGGTCGTATTAATTTGAAAACAAAATCCCAATCCTCCGAGGCATCTCACCAATATGGATTTTTGATTTGGTTCCATCAAAAATTCCCGGGTGTATTGATTTATCATTGCCCCAATGGAGAAAAGCGTTCTATAAAAACTGCCGTGCGTCTTAAGAAGATGGGCGTCGTGGCAGGGATACCAGACCTGTTTATACCAGCGTGGCGCGTTTTTATAGAACTTAAGCGCGAGAAAGGCGGAGTTGTTTCAGAGGAACAGAAGAAAATAATGGCGTATCTGACCCGTGTGGGATACACATGTATAATTGGTTATGGAGCAACCGATGCCTCAATAAAAGTGTTGAAGTTTCTGGAAGAGAAGGAAAAAAATTCCCCTAATAAAAGTTGGATATATGAATGATTAAAAAAAGAAAAATTAATTACTCCTCCTCCTCCTCCTCACACTCATCCTTGCGCGGTGGGGTGTATCTGTAAAGTTCTTTTGGTGTGGGTTCCGATATTCCTTTAACACTAATTTCAACATTATCCAAAAAGAACATGAAACACGCCAGCGTGAATGCAATTGAAGGCCCAACGGGTGGATACCACCCCCATGCTACAAAATTAGGTGTCGTACCCATACCCAATGCGAACCCGATTGTTGCAACAAATCCAATCAATGCTCCAAACCCGGTGAAAAATGGTTCTCCGGTGAATTCATGTGTATGTTCCCTCGTCTTTCTCATCAATTCCTTCACATACCCCCTTGTCGCAGGTTTACAATCCGGGTTCTTCGATGTTGCTTTGAATCCTGCCATTTCTTCAGGAGTGAAATAAGCAACGTTTCCATACTTATCTTCAACTTTGATCATTTTTGCAAACTTTCCGTTTTTATCGCGTGGTTGTTTGTTTTTACTCATAATAATCAATATACGTATTGGTAGTATAACATAATAAACCTTTCCATTCCCGCGCGTTTTAGTGTTTCTATTATCTTATTTATTATTTTACTCTCTACACTATACGAAAACTATTTAAACTAGAAGTGATAATCGTATATAGTCAATCGACTAACGATTGCACTTTTAAAGGAGAATTTAAAAATGACTGAAGTTGTAGGTAAAGAAGTTATTACGCGTGAGAAGGGATACCTGTATTGCGTCACAGCAGAAGGAAATGTAGATCGTATTCCTGCAAAGTCAAACAAGACTGGAAGCCGTAAGACCGTGAGCACGCAGAAGGTTACTAAAGAGAAGGGTTATCTCTACTTTGTTGGTAAGGATGGTCGTGTTGCTCGGTCTCCTATGAAGAATGCAGCGCAGTAATAAGAACAAAATCTATTTTTAATATTATTTTTTTAAGTTTTACTGGATACCGAAGGTTTTAAATAGATAGAACGCGTAGTAGTATTGTAGAAAGTTTTTGGAGTAGGTGAAGAAAGATGGATGACGACATGAATGATCACATGAGAAGTATGGAAGAGATGTTTGGTGTTTGCACCGAATGTGGATCTATATTATGTAATTGTGGAGTGTGCCACGTATGTGAAGACAGAAATCGTGATGGTGATGAATAATGTCATATTGCCCTATCATTAAAAAGGAATGTCCCGAAAGTCATGACGAATGTGAGTTTTGGGAAGAGAAAGAAGAACACGAAAGATGTAAAGATGGTGGATGCGAAGGGTGGGGTTGGGATTGTGATATCTGCCCCAGAATGGTATATTGGGCAACCGGTGGTAAGTGTTCGTTAAAGAACAATAGGGGGAGACGATGATCCACTACAACCGCACCACCATCACGGAAGAACCAATATCAGATTTACCTAATAAATGTCGTGAATGTGGATGCAATTGTAGTAAAACGGAACGCGCGATTTGTCTTGCGGAGATGAATGGGTGATGATGGACTTATATTCAAAATCTCGGATTACCGAATCAGAAGCAAATACTCTGATTAAAGCAGTAGACATTGTTGTTGATGCTAATGGAGCAGCAAGGAAATGGACTGATACACAGATCGCAATGCGCAAATCATTTGAACACGCAGTAATTAAAGCGCATGTTATTGGGTATGGTGGTAAACCATGATAACAACATTCCACAAAAAACGTTGTGAAAATTGCAAAAATAATAATAAGGATGGTTGTCCGTTTTCCGAATATTGGAAAACGACGTGGCATTCGGATGTGCAGTATTTCATTAACAAAATGGGTTGTGCGTCGTTCAAGGAGAAGTGATTTAAATGGGTGTAATGCCATGTTACAGAGAAGGTTGCGAAAACATTATGTGCGACCGTTACAATTCAGAATTTGGTTATATTTGTAACGAGTGTTTTGCCGAATTGGTAGAGTTTGCTAATATTAATAATGGTGGCGTCGTAACGGATGAGTTCATTGTTGGATTTATGACAACGAACAAGAAATCTTATAAACAGAAGAAAGTAGATGCAAGAGAATGTTTAGAAGAAATATTTCCGGGGTATTAAGATGAAACAAAAAGAATACCTTATTGTAGAAAGCAGAACCGGACACTTCAATTTTCTTAATCCATCGGAAGAATCAGTTTCAACTCACATTGCGATAGTGAATCCCGATGGTTCGAAAAAGATGTATTGTAATATTAAAACAGATCGGGAACTTGATAATTCCGATGATATTGTATATGAAATAGATGCATGGCTCAAGCGAATTTTATATGCTACAGACCAAGAGATGGCTAAAACCATTCGTGATTATATTATATCTCACGAAGAGGATCTTTGGATCGGTGGTCTACAAAAGGAACGGAATGATTTAATGAAGAAGAGAGATGATTTGAATACAAGACTTTCTGTTATTGATAAACATTTATCGGGTCTTGGTTATTTTGAAAACGGGGTGTGGGTGGAACCGTGAGAGATTATAAAATTTATAATGTATCTGGCAAAGAACTTCGGTTTTTAGCAAGTGATACCACTTTAAAAGAGAGGAGTAATTGTTGTTGGGAAATAGTAAAAAGAAGTGATTATAATGAAAAAATAGAAAAGAATCAAATCGAAGAAGCAGATAATTGTATTGATTAATCCCCAAACATTCAACACCTACATTATCGTCTTTCCACCCAATAACTTTCATCATCAGAAACTTTTATATACGAGTATAGCATACTCTTTTACAATAATTTTTTAGGAGATCACCTATGAACATTTATTTTGCCGGAACCATGCAATCCATTTTTATACAGCAAGACGCTGATCTTTTATCAGAGAATCACAAATTGAGAATATTTGATTTTTCAAAACACGCTGCATCATTTTCAAATATACATAATTTTCTATTAGGGTCTATGTTAGAATGGAATAACATAAAAAAATCCGACGTGGTTATTTTGTGGTTTGCTGATTATCCTGCATTGCCATTTGTAATATTATCTAAATTATTTCGTAAACCTATAATCACTCATGTTGGTGTGGGAAAGTGTCAACTCTTATGAACATGCCTGTTCCGGAAAGAGGTTTGATTTTAAATGTGGGTTGCAGACATTGTTTCTATCGTTTTGATATTATGGTAGGAGATTGGTTCTGGGTCATTAACACGATTACGAAAATATTGGGATTAAAACGAGTGCAGTGGTTGATTGGGTTGAAAAGAAGAATCTTTAAATATTAATATCACATACTAATATTATGACAAAAATTACAAGTGGTGATTTATCAAAATATATTTCCGAAAGATTAACCAATGTGTCTAAAAACAATATTAAATTTAGTTTATATCGTCCACGCAGACCATCTCATTTTCAGATCGAAATTGTGAAACGATATGAAGAGTTGTTGCTTAAAAAATTAAAAGAAGAATAACACTATTGCTATTTTAATATACAACTATATGGAATTTCCATATAGTTCAAAATTTTGTTTGTAAACGCGTATTTGTTGTATAGCATCATATGGTTTATGGACATTTTCATAGACCAAACTACCATCCCGGTTTGTTACACAGTGTTGTGGTAATATTAAAGTGTTGTGCATTTGATGTATTTATACAATATAAGTAATATCAAGTTTGTAAGATGTGTATACTCGTTGCAACAATAAGTATTATAACAATCCCTCCGATTATACCTATCAATGCTTCTTGTGTATTGAAATTCATTGTTTATCTCCTTCGGGTGGGCTTTCAATCAACTTAATATCCGGTTTTCCCTTTTCGATCTGTTGTAACGATTGCTGTGCATATAACATCGAATTTTTATTAGCGCATAGATCATCCAATCTTGGAGGAATATCGACCCCGTATTTTCTGAAGTCCAACGAATAAAACTTTTCATATGCCCCACGTGCTTCTTCAAATGTTCCAGCCATTACAAGCGCGCGGATTGAAGACTCACATACGTCACGAAGTATTTTCGCAGGAACTTCAAGATCTATATTTTGTTTAATATACTCTACTATTTCGTATTCAAATTGCGAAGTTACTGGAATACCATAAAAATTTGCACCCTCGCATCTCCCGTATTCATTTGATTTTCCACCAAGTTCTATAACTTGTTCCACTCGTAATTTTTCACTATTTAAAATATTTTCTATTTCATGCATTCGTTGTTTGATTTCTTTTTGTTTTTGTTCTAATTGCTCCTTTTCTGATATAAGAACATCCCATCCTTTTTCTTTAAGCACTTTATCACGAGCAATTCCCCAAAAGTCTTTTATCTGACTAATAAAACGTTTGTTAATTGCTTTTAAATCTTGTGTAAGTATTTTCTCAAATCCTTCGCGTTCTCGCTCGGTTAGTTTTGGCATTTAATATATCTCCTATAATATTTATATTAATTTAATGTTGGTTATTTGCCTTCTTTAACTCTTTGTTCTCCAAGTTTGACATATTCGGGATTAAGTTCTATCCCTATATAAGTTCTATTGTGTAATTTACAAGCAACTCCTGTTGCTGAAGAACCAGAGAAAGGATCAATTACGGTTGCTGGAATCGGATCGAGATTGCAGGTACAGGTTGGTTTCCAATCAATTGTTCGTGTATTTTGTGCAACATGTCCTCCGGTTCGTTCTAGCCCTTGCGAATTTCCGGGAACAAGTTTATTCTTTTGATCATCATTTCCAATCGTAGGGCGGGTTATATAAGATTCTTTCTTTGTAACTCTAACCCAAGGAGCACCACATTTTGGGCATACCCTGTCGGATGTTCCTGCTAAAATTAGGGGTTCTACAAGTCTTACGGGGAATGAATTTCCGGTTATAAATGGTCTTCCTCCTCTTCTGGCAACAAATGTTCCATTTTCTACAGAAGGACACCATACAATTCCATCATATGAATAATTATCATGTATTAAAGAAGATGTGCTATTTTTAAAACATCTATCTTTTTTATTATGAGTTATAAATGCTGACCACATTCCCCCTCCACGCTGTGATAAAATACAAGATCTGTTTGTTCGAAGAAACATAGCTTGAATAATATCAAGCGGTTGTTTTGATTTTTGAGAGATTGTTATTCTACCATCTGGTCTTATATGTCCATCTCCGCCAACAAATCCGGAAATAAACGATTCGATATATTCATCTGGAAGCATTATAAAATGTTCCGGTATCATATATTTATTTGGTATCATATGCCGAATTTTTTTTCTATATTCTCCACTTATTTTCCATTCTTGTTCTTCCGATGTTGTGTTTTTATAGATTCGTTTTCTTTGCCATGTATTAAAATCAATTTTAAGAAATTCTAACAAGTATTGAATTCTTTTACATTTTTGCGGATTTTTTGAAACCGATTGTGATATACCTATTCCACCGTTATCTGTAAAATGTCCTTCTGATAATATCCATCCCAATAATTCATAATATTCTTTTGGATCATTTGGAATGATTGGATTAAAATCGAGATGTGAAGATACTATAAATTTCATTCCATCTTTAAGGTTTGAAGCTTCTACTATTTTTGCAGGGTGTCGTCCATTTTTTATTTTTTTATCGCGTGTTGTTACTACACATCTATGATTTGGGGTCATGAGCATATTGCTAGATCTTCCAAAAACACTTATGAGATTTCCAGAATATCTATATGAAAAGATACTTTTTATTGGTTGTATTTCTAAACATGCTTTTTTCATATTATAGGTAAAAATTGGAGTTCCTTCTTTAATTTGATCATAACGTTTCCACCCCCCTATTGTAAGACATTCGGTTTCTGAATCTACACAAGCAAAATGTGCACCCTTATAACCTTTCGGATTCACCACCAATGCCATTGGTTCCCCATCTTCATTATGAAGAAGTCCTTGCCATGTTTTGAAGAAGAAATCAGAATCGCGCATGTATCGAAGGCCAAGACCATTTGGTTCGTAGCGCGCATTAAAACCGGTATATGTTTCGTTGCCGGTGCCGTCTTGTTTAGGAACCGGCGCTACTAATTCATCTGCAATTGTTTCAAATTTTGCATATTGTGGGTCGTTACGATCATATTTTGTATTTTCATTAACTTTTTGTCGAACGACCCCGCGTGGGCGTTTATCTTTGTTATAAGATTCCGATGATTTCTGCATTGTGGCTATGTGGTCGTAGTAGTATTTTGGAGATTTGGAAAATAAAAATACGTGTTCAATTGAAGAGCCGGGTCTGTCTGTTACCGAGGAGGGCATACTGTTTCTTTTAATCCAGACGAGATCACTACGGAGATACCAACCACCTTTTGATGCTTTTAACCATTCTTCATCTAGATCTTCTATTGTTCTTTTTGTATGTTTTGGAACTTCGTCCCATGTATTGTAATCTTGAAGTAAGGACGATTTAATTTTTTCTACAGTATACATTGTTTGTGGTGATGCTGCACCATCCGCGCGCATAGAAAAGGCCAACATCCACGGAATTCCTATAATGTCTTTGGGTTTGATATTCCCGGCAGGTTTGTACCGTTTTTGCGGCCATGATGATTCAGTATATGTTGCTTTCCCAGTATCTTTTTGACCAGCCCCAGTCCCCGCATACGAATCCCCAATATTCATCCAGAAAATACCATCATTTCTTAAAATTCTTTTTAGTTCGTGGAATATAGTTGTGAGATGGCGCACAAACATCTCTGGTGTTGGTTCTTGCCCAAGTTCACCTTTCCACGCCCCACATTTAGAACAGAAATTTGAAGTGTCGGAACGGAATTGTTTTGTTTTTCCTATACTGTTTGTATTTCCAGTTGCAATGGTTTTTTCCGATCCAGCAGATACAAGAGTTGATAATTCTCTCCCGTTTGTGCTTCCCTTTCTAATTATTGGTTTGGATATCCATTCGTGCTGACAATTTGGATCTCCATCCCAAACAATCGGTTCTGTCCCATAACTCCGTAGTCCATAGTAAGGACTACTTGTTACAGCCATATGAACAGACTCGCTATCCATCCTCTTCAATACAGTTAAAGCATCGCCTTGAATAATCAATTTAAACACCTATTACATTCTCTTAAATTTTTAATACAAACATCTATTAATAAATTATATACGTCGTTAAAATCCTTTCCGTGCCCATCATAAATCAAGTGCGCACATTCATGTGAAGCGAGGTCTATTAATTCTTCATATTCCAAATCACGGATTTTTGTTTCATTGTAATATATTATTCTAGGGATTCTTCTACATATTCCTACACATGCGTTTTTTCTATTACTAAAACCTATATTTATTTTATCGGCGGAATACGAAACGGAAGGATCTAATTTGTCTTTATAAGTATCAAGAACAAATTTTGAGATTTTATTTGTAATATCTATAAGATATTCTTTTTTGTCTGGGTGATTGAATGGGAAAATGTTTTCTAATGTAAACGAATTATTAATAATCATCGCCTCCAATAACGCGTATTAAAATAGGTGGTATTCGTATTTATAGTTATTCTTTATTTGTAAACTTCTTCAAATACTCGCTCATCACCCAATGCCCACAAACGAGATAATCATCTGTTTCTGTATCATCCAAATCACAAGTCTTGTGTGTATGACACGAACTTTCTTTTGTTTTCATATGTTCGCACGTCGCACAACATGTAAATGCTATAAATTTAATCATTTTTAACATCCCCATCAACCATATGCAAAATCGACAACCATTCCGGTACATCAATATTAACGCTACCAGCATATCCTTTTTCAATCGCTTCTTCTATTTCCTTCCTAAATAAATTGCGCCTGCTCTGTGGCATATGATTCCAATTTGCTTTGATAATATCAGCGATTGCTCCGACTACATATGTTTGCCTGCCTAATGCATAACGGAACGCGCAGAAAAGAAGGATGTCTTGATTGCAATCTTCAAAGTTGATGTAGATTTCTCCAGTTCTACGACCGGGTAGAGGGGGTGTTAGTTTTTGTGGTTGCGATTTTGGTGTTCGTTTCATGTTATATGTTCCCCCTCGCTACTTGTGTAACTATATGGATTTTGAACTGGTGATTCGCGGTTTTCAATAAATGTCTCTTCCAAGCATTTTGGACATTTATACCCAACTATGATGAGATTGCTTCCCCCAGTCCATTCAGTTATAGGATTTACAATTGGGCAATCACAATCTTTCTTATGATTAAATTTATTTATATTTCGTTTCATTTCTTTTTCCTCATTTTATCAACAAATTTTGATAGATCTTTACCAACCGGTGTAGTCTCAAAATATTCTTCGCAGGTTAATATTGTTCCATTTTTAAGTTGCACCATCCCCGTTACGGGATCTTCCATTCTCCCATCGTCTCCCCATGTTATAATGCCATCTGGGTTATAAAAATCATTGTGGATGGTACGGATTTCTCCATTGAATATAACTTCATTCCATCTTGGTATTCTATTCATGTATAGGGGATTCATGGGATTGTTTACGCGTTCTCCCTTTATTGTTCTCCATGTGCAATATGTAATACATTCTACATATTCATTGTCATATTTATTACATACACAACCACATGGATATGGGTCATAAAAGTCGCATCTATCAGAACGATCTTCCTTTATTCCAGCACATTCGGGGCGGGTCATTTATCTTCCTCATCTGGTATTGAACATCCTTTTAATGGTGCAAAAGGCGCGCCGAACCAATATCCTTCAGCTCCACATTTTCCGCAAACACAATGATCAACAAGTTTTTCATCGATTTCCATTGTTACAAGATTATCTTTACTCCAATTGTGATTATATGGCCCTGCGTTAATTTTTGGATCTGTGTTGATTTCTTTTTTACCCCCGGATATAAGACCGTTAAAAAATTCGATTTTATAATCTGTGTTTAATATAGTATCAACACAATTATTACATACAGAAATCCACCCCGTTTGAAATTGATTGGAAGTCTCTCGTTTGAGATAATATCTTCCAACTGCTTCCGTTCCCGGGTTTCCCGTAGATCCGTTTCCATAGGGATTACAAATCATACAAAATTTTTTGCCGTGTCTGCTCATGTTTATCACTTATACGCGTTGTTAGTATATATAATTTATCATGAACATTTACTCTTTCCACAATTCGTACAAATCCTACATCCGCCTTCCATAACATAATGGGGATTATCACAACACTTCTCTTCATTCTTTCCAATCACGATTTCCTTGGGTTGGAGTGTTTTTATGGAGTCATCAATACATTTTCCTGTAATGTCAGCACATGATTTTCCACACGATTTTTTATTATTCATGGCAGTCATACACTTTACTTTCGAGAATTGCTTTACATAATTTTCTGCCGGTGTCCCCCATTCAAGACCCGCAGAAATCGAACGTCCCATTGCTGCCATGTTTGCCTGACATCCACCAACACCATCACCCTCAACAAAGATCATTGTTGGTTCCTCTTTGTCGTGTCCTATGATAACATAGAATTTCCCACATCCGCTATGAACTTTATAAATTATAGCAGGTGTTTTTGATTCGTAGAAAGTATTTTCAGTATCGATCCAATCTACTATCTTATCTTCTACCACGGGTTTCTTTAGGGATAGGACTTCATTTTCACGGCTTCCATTTCTATAAATTGTGAGTCCTTTGCACCCACTCTTCCATGCGTCGAAAATAATTTGTTTTATTTCTTCTTTGGTAGCAGAGTTTGGAAGGTTGATTGTCTTACTAATTGACATATCAACATTCTTTTGGAATGCTGCTTGCATTTGGACGTGCATTGAGGATGGGATGTCCATTGCGTTACTAAAGAGAGTTCTAAAAGATTCGGGTAAGAAATCAATATCACGAATAGTTCCTTTCTCGTGACAATGCTTAACAATATCGTGCACTTCGTTTAAATCTCTATTATTGTCTTTTACAAACTTTTCTAGTGCTTTTTCAAATAACGGATGCACAATATAATGTTCTCCCATAGTATCCCTCCGCGTGTATACCCAATTGAACACGGGTTCAATACCCGACGACGCGCCTGCTATAATACTGATTGTTCCGGTTGGCGCTATTGAAGTTAATGAAGCGTTCATACGGTTTTGTTTGATGTTGGGGTTCTTACCTAACGATTCGGATACCGTGTGCGCGCGTTCATTAATGAATTTCATTACTTCTTCTGCAAGGTTGATTGCTTTTTGGCTGTTATAAGGAATACCCATTTTAATCAGTGCATCGTGGAATCCCATGATTCCAAGACCGATCTTGCGTGTACGTTTGGATGCGAAATCAATTTCCGGGATTGGGTATTTGTTTTTATCGATTACATTGTTTAGGAACACCACTGCTGAATCGATTGTGGATTTGAGTTTGTCGTAGTCTATTGTGTTGTTTTTGATGTGGTTGGATAGGTTTATGCTGCCGAGATTGCAGCTCCCAAATGATTCCAATAACGCCTCTCCGCCTTGTAGTGAGGCTTTTTGTTACAGCAACGATGTTTTGTTGCAGGTGCGATCATTTCTGTCGCACTCTCATACTTTCATATGAGATCGGACTATATCATCAATGTCGCGTCTATAGTCTCTGAACCTTCATCTCATTGAGATGCTTGGCTGCTGATTGCCCAATCATTTCTATTCTTAAAACATTCACGTTTACCATTTCTGATTGCGTTGTAGTTAGAAATGCTTAAGGGTGTTCCAGCAATTTACGCGATTTTAAATCCGCACGGAATTTAACGGATTGGGATCGAGTTCTCCATATTCTGGAGCAGGATTGTGTTTTTCGATGGTGTCTTTGAATAAAATACCCGGCTCCCCGTTTTTATAAATACCATCAACGATTAAACTCATAATCTCGTTGTTTGGAGATTTCATAAATTCATCAGTGAGTTTTACAGATATGTTGAAATTTGAAAGTTTTCCTTCGTGTTGTTTACATGTGATAAAGGTTTTGATTTCTGGGTGGGTGATATCAAGGCATCCCATCATTGCGCCTCTTCGTGCACCTCCTTGTTTTACAACCTCTGTCATTGTATTAAAAACTTCCATGAAAGAAACCACACCGGAGGAAACACCATTGCGTTTTCCAACCCTGCTTCCAGCAGGACGGAGTTTTGAGAAATTGAATCCAACGCCTCCCCCCTTCGCAAAGATCTTTGCTGCGTTTTTGTTAGCATCAAAAATACTTTCAATGGTGTCTTCAACTGGTAATCTGAAGCAAGCCGACAGCATTGGGTTGTCTGTACCGGCGTTCATCAGCGTGGGGGAGTTGGGCAAAAAATCTTTATCAAGCATTAATGTCATGAAACTAACAACTTGATTGGGGTCGTTTCCTATATAGTTTGCAACACGTTTACAAACATCTTCATAACAATGCTCTCCTTCCACACAATATCGTTCTTTAATGAGTTTATCTTCGTAAGTTCCCATTTGTGGACTCCTATAATTGAATGGTCTGATAACTATACAAAATTGCGTTTTGGTATGACGCGTGTTATGTGTTTGTTGTTGTTTGTATTTAATCCTTCCGACACAAGAATTAAATACAATCGCGTCCTATATGAACAATCATAGAGGTTTAGAAATATGGAAAATGCAATTGAAACCAACGAATCTGTAACGATCAAGATAACAATTGAAGTTATACCGGGAAGGAAGAAGGAAGAAGTTGCTGCTGTTAAAATGCCAGTAGTAGAAGTTCCCCCCAAAGAACCAATCGTGGAAGTTTCTACACCAATTGTCGAAGAACCCGAAATGGTGTTTGAACCAATGACCCCGCCTGCACCAGAAAAGAAAAAGCGCGCATACACAAAGAAGACAAAAGAAGTTACACCTGTGGAAATTTCTAATGAGAATCCCGCTTCTGTTGGAATACCCGACACAAAACCCATTGTTCCTGTTACTCCCGTTACTTCAACTACTAACAAAGTAACCGCGCGCCTTGCGCAGATGATTAGATTCTATTGTAAGGCATCTAATATCCCGACTACCGAAGTTACAAAGAAATATTTGATTGACCACGGTGCGGCTGATATTATTGAAGGTGCTACAGATGAAGATATCGAAGAGGCGTTTAAAGAGGTTGTAAAGAAATGATTCCGTTTGATGTTGATCCTATGTTATATTTTCCATTTATAATTGCAATAATTGGAGCATGTATATTATTTATCATGTCCATTTTGTTGAAATTTAATCTTTGTTGTTATTTGTCTATAATTTTGTTTGTTGTTGGTATCATTGCTTCTTCGTTCTTCGTATTTGGATCTACATATACAGATACAATAACGGTGTGTAAACATATTTCTTCTTATTATGATATGACTGTTATTGATACTAATGAAAACGTATATTATGTTCGAGACGTTGTTACGAAACTTAAAGTTAAAGACAATCTTACTACAAAGGTAAAAATAAAAGAATATTGGGGTTTTAAATGGATTTATTCCATCGACGCTCCAATCACATGCGGAAACCAAACATGCGGGGTGGTTACATCATGACCCCGCAAGAAACAATCGCGCGCAACCTCATACGTTTCTTCATTTTGATCGTATTTGAAGCGGGAGTATTCTCTGGTATTGCGGCAACGCTTCTATTAGGAGATGTTAGAGCACTAGTTGTTACCCTCGCTTTAATAACATTGGTCTTTTGTGGCTGGATCATCTGGAAACAGAAAACACAATTTATAGGTAAAGAAGCAGTTGAGAGTGCCGCACAAAGCATTGCGAAGATATTTATTATCATCGTGTTTGTTGCTGGTATCATATTAGGAATCGCGGCTGCACTTCTTACTGGAATAAGCGCGGGCCTGCTTGTTGTGATTTTGTTTGGTGCGCTGTTGGTAATGGGGGTTTGGTTGTTTAAGGGACTTCTGTTAGGGAAATGGTGGAAGTGAATGACCAAAAGTGAGTTGTTGTATTATACAATAAAATCACAACATTACAGAATGAAGGGATTATATTATAAAATCCTATCTATGCTATCTTTAAGTAAAGATAATAAAACAAAATTTTTAATTGCAAAATTTTGTAACGATGCAATGTATTTTTCAGAAAAAATGTGTATAAAAGCGGGGTGCTATGATTGACCACACCAACCTACACAAAAGAAGAATGGGATTCTCGCAGGCTCACATATAGTGGAGCATTATGCGCGCTCCTTGATATTATGTTAATGGGTCTTTATTTAATTGGGGGTATTGCATTTGTGCGTGCGTCTTCAATAGAAACTAATTATCTCATGTGGGGATATTTAGCAGTAGGTATTTTCCTGATGTTTAATGCTATTGGAAAATTTATGTGTCTCGTGCATCCCCGAGATTGGTATGAGACGGAGATTACTATTAAGAAGGGTGAAGGATCAGAATGATTTTAAAAACTGTAACAATAACTGGAGCGGATGATAAAGTAAATCCAGAAGAATTATATGAATTATCAAAAGAATTCCCATTTGTAGAATGGGGTATTTTATGGTACCCAAAGAAAATGGATCAGCCAAGATATCCATCGAAACAATGGATCAAAACATTATTTGATGGAAATCTTAAGAATGTAAATATTTCTCTTCATATTTGTGGTGCTGATGCAGAAAACTTTGCTTTCGGATCTAAAGATTTTCTTTTTGATGAACAAGAAATATGGCGGTATATTTTCAAATCCAATCGCATTCAATTAAATTTTCAAAAATCATCATTTGATCTCGATGATGTATTAGAGTTACTTACACGAAGAAAAAATTATGATTTTCGATATGCCATAAATCGTTATCATGCACTCGACCCCGGAAGATATGTCGTTATTCAGGCAAACGAAGGGAATAAAATTTTGAATGCCTGCTTGGAGAGAGAACCGGCAATAGAATTCCTGTTTGATGAATCCCGTGGAAAAGGAAAATCGATAAGGGAATATCCATCTCCAATATTACATAAATTTAATGGATATGCAGGAGGGATAACCCCGGATAACGTTTTGTCTGTATTACATGATTTAAGAAAGGTTGTTCCCGATAAGGAGGAAATATGGATTGATATGGAATCTGGAATTAGAACTAATAATGAATTTGATTTCGAGAAGGTCAAATCTGTTTTAAATGATGTTAAATCTCATATACCGTCAAAGTTTTTAAAACCCGGTGACGTATAAATGTCTCTAAAAATAATCTCGGGTGGACAGTCCGGCGCGGATCAAGGCGGATTGTTTGGCGCGCGCGATGCTGGATTTCCGACAGGTGGATACGCTCCATCCAATTTCTATACTGAAAATGGCCCACGACCGGAACTTCTAAAGAGTTTTGGATTAATAGATTCCGGTTTAGATTATGTTGGAAGGACACGATTGAATGCTAAAAATTCCGACTTTACAATATGGTTTGGAAATGTTTATTCTCCGGGTGGAATTGCTACTAAAAGAGAAGTTTTGAAAGCAAAAAAATTATTTTATGATGCTTCATATTCTGCACCGGAAAGAATAGCAGAAGAATTATTTGTTCATGGAAAAACTTGTGTTAATATTGCAGGAAATAGAGAATCGCATGCAGTTGGTATGTGTGAGTATGTAAGAAAAATAATTAAAAATTCATTGGAAATCTATAAACTTTATAATAATGATTTAAAATTATCCGACACCAGACGAAACCCTTAAATAGAATACGCGTATAACAAGTTACAATAATCTTTTTACCAGAGGTATTAGAATTGACAAAACTTAAACATTCATTGTTCGCTTGCTCGAAGACCTATATTTTCGGTGTTATATCATGAGTCACGGAAAAGAAAACCCTTTGACTGTTAAAGCCAGAAACGCAAGACGAAATCGTTCTCATCAACGTTCCGCACAGGGGAACGCATATCAATTTACTCATCCCGACCGTGCGGCAGAGTATAAAAAACGCTATAAAGCAAAGAAAGGAAAATTCGCAGAGCAACTTATAAACGCGCGCGCACCTCTTACATTCACTGCTGGTGATATCTGCCTAGCGTGTGATTTTCATATACCGTGTCACGATGATGCGCTTGTTGATTACATGATTTCTGTGTGCAAAGATTTAAATATTAAGAAACTTGCCATTGATGGAGATTATTTAAGTTGTGATAATTTAAGTATTTTTACATCCACTACCGAATCCAACTCTCCTATTACTATCACTTGGAAAGCAGAGAAAGATGAAGGTCGCAAGATGATGACTCGTCTTTTGGAATGGTTTGATGAAATTTATATCTGCGCTGGAAATCACGAGAATCGTATTATTGCACTTACAGGTGGTAAAGAAGGGTTCCTCGAAATTGTTCATGCTATAATGCCAGAGAATATTACTATATCCGATTATCGCAAACGGGTTCATGCAACCATAGATGATCATATGTTTTTGGATCACAAATATAGAGACGAAAATGGAAACGAACAGATCCAAGAATGGATGCTCTGCCATCCTAAGAACTTTAGCATTCTTCCTTTGAGAGTAGCGCGCGCATTGTGTGCCAAATTTGGAAAGAATATCCACATGGCGCACGGTCACAATTTGTTGAAGGGACGCGATATAAGTGGGAAGTTTATATGTGTAGAAGGTGGAGGATTGTTTGACAGAGAGGCTTTGGATTATACTTGCAGGACTACTACACACCCGGTAATGAGAAGTGGGTTTTATATTTTGAAGAATGGGGAAGTGTTGCAATTTGAGGGGAAGTTGTGATGGATAAAATGTTTGTTAAATGTGAACTTTGTGATAACCCATCTGGAAGTTCAGATGGTGTCCCGATTCAAGTTGGTAATAAAAAATTCTGTTCGCTCGAACATATGCGAGATTATCTAGTTGAATCTTTAGAAAGGTTTGATAAGAAGGGATGGATGTAACGTATGTGGCAAGATATCGTAATGTCAATTGTGGGATTGGTATTCGCATTAGTAATGATTCCACAATTGATAGATTGTTATAAGAAAAAATGTAAAATGAATTCCATATCGTGCAGTATTACCATTGCAGGATTAATTGCAATGGGAATATGCATGTTTACTCTAGAGGCTTATTATACTGCATTCATGGAAACGATTACGGCATGTGTATGGGGGTTGTGTTGGTATTTTTCTGGTGATAAATCGTGACCGCCAACTGTTCCACTTGCGCGCGTAAAGATTTCTGTTCCGGGTTGTTTCAATGTGAACAGCAAGAAAAACCAGTTGATTGTGGATGTTATGTTAAAAAAGAAGATTAATCCCTATTATTCCCACCCTTAATCTGACGCCCCCAAACTTTTATTCCGGAATAATAATCTTTCTTGGGTTCTTCTGTTAGGTGTCTGCCAACGTTTGGTTCTTCTCTGTTGAATACACGAGAGAATTGGTTTTTGATATCGATAACCATATATAAGTGTCGTGGGTTTTAGTATTTAAGGATTTTGGTTGGTGTTGTTTAAATTATTCCATTTTCTTCAAGGAAAACATATACTTCATTTCGGAAAAGAATCCAATTCAATAACTCTTCTTTTATTTTCTCATTATATTTATTTTCTCTACAAAAATCATCAATATAATCAAATGGTGCATCATCAATTTGTTCTTGTTTCAGATCTCTATCTTCTGATACGACATAAATTGGTTGATTTCTTAACCAACTACGGAATTCATCTAAAATTTCATCTTCATTTAATGTCATGATTATAAACCAATTTTTCTTAATGCACCCATAGCACCCGCGCAACATTCCATCATGCGATCTTCACATTTCTTGTGTACAAAGGCTGGGTGTTTCCCATCTTTTTGCAATCCACATTTGCTTTTTACTGGATTTCTAACACCTTTTCCACAGAACATACAGACATTCATGATTTTCTCATCACATTACTATACGCGGGTTTAGTATTTATATTTATCTCCACGCTCTTTTAGATACCTTTTTATCCTTTAAACACGTATACATATACAATGCCCGAACTCTGTTTAACCCAATGCGAATATAGTTTTCATAATAATCAACCAATCATTCATCTCTTCGGTCGTGATTCCACAGGAATCACCCATCGCGTTGATGTTGTAGGGTTTAAACCTTATTTCTTTATCCCCGCTTCCGAATCCCCCAAGGTTCTCCCACCCGCTGAACTAGATCCAAACGAATATTTTTCTATTCGTCACGAACCACTTGTTAAAGTTTTCGTACCGAAACCCACTGATATTAAAGACGCGCGCGAGAAATTTTCAAAACATTTTGAAGCAGATATTTTATATACCCTACGATTTTTGATCGATGTAAAAATCAAATCGGGTTTTTCATATACACAATCTCCCTGTACCCCAGAAGATATAACTCCCAAAGAGTTGAATTTCCCTGCGCGCGTTTGTATTGTGGATATCGAATGCAGTGACGAAAATGGGTTTCCCGATGCAACCAAAGATCCAATTTTCTGTGTAACTGCTTATGATAGTTTCACCAAGCGATATATTACATTTGTCGTTGCTACGTTGCCAATTGATGAAACTCCCAAAGAAAATGGATGTTTCAATACTAATCAGCATGATGTTTTAACATACATGGATGAAAAATCCCTTCTCGTGGATTTTGCCGAATATATTAAATCCACAGACCCCGATATCATTACTGGGTGGAATTGTGTTCCAGAAGATACAATGGTTGATACACAAAATGGTCTTATTCCAATTAAGAATTTAAATAATGATATTGTTTTAAATACCGGAGGGAAAGTTGTATCAGTTTATAATACTGGGGTAAAAAATACATCTCGTATAAAAACATCTATTGGTTGGAATTTTGTTGTTGGGGAAGATCATAGAATAATGGTTTCCGAAATTCCACATGATCGCAATTATGTATGGGAGCATTGTGAACATTATGAATCGATATATACGACTCCCGAAAATATAACTTCAAATAGTATATTGCATGTTCCAATACGACAATATGAAAGCAATATTGGACTTGGGCTCGATCTTTTTAATTGTTATCGAGCAGGACTTATTTATTCCGACGGATCTAGACCGGATAAGTGGAGATTTAGATTTTACAATAAAAATACAAATCTCGTTGATAGATGCTGTGGAAAAAATCATAGGTGGTTTTCAAAAGGTGTTTGGTGCTCAAACATATTACAGCGAGATCTCAATGGGGCAGAAAATCTTATTCTTGTTGGTGATAAAAAACAACTTAATTTCGGTTTGCTATCTCGTTTGTCGGTTGAAGAATTTGGAGCGTTTGTAGCTGGGTGGTATGATGGAGATGGATATTCAGATAGTTTTGCTATAGGAGATCACACCATTGATATTAGGCACTTTCAGTTGTTTGCTGGTTTTGGAGCAATAACATCATCTTCGTGCAATATAAATTTAAGAATTTTATGCATAACAGAAAAATTATTGACGTGTATAAATATATTTTTGCAAAAAAAGGTAAAACCAAGAATTCATATAATGAAGAGAAAACGAGTTACTAGGAAAGATCATTTTAGATTTAATTTTAATAAAAATCTTACGAAGATGTACTTACGTGTAAAAAATGTAAGGAGAGACACACCAAAAAACTGTTATGATATAACAACAACAGAACATAATTTTTCGATTGGTTGTATTGTGCACAATTGTAATGATTTCGACGTGCCATATATTCTTGGTCGTTTTGATAAACTCGGGATTCCTCGTAATGCACTATCCCGTCTTAACACTACAAACGCAGATAGAGTAGAAATAAAAGGTCGTCAACTCTTTGATTTGCTTGCCGGTTACAAGCGAATGCACCTTGGTGAGCAACCCTCTTACCGTCTTGATGCAATTGCGGCAGAGGAACTTGGTAAACAGAAAATTCGATTTACTGGGAAAGTTTGCGACCTTTGGAAAAATGATCCAACAAATCTGGTTTATTATAATTTTACAGACGTGGAATTGTGTGTGGGTATTGATGAGAAAGACGAAACGGTTGAATTCCACAGACATGTAGCTCAATATGCTGGTTGCCCTCTAGAAAAGACAACAAATTCGATGCCTATTATTGATATGCTGGTTTTGAGAGAGGCAAAAGAAAATGGATTTGTTCTTCCATCAAAAGCGGGTGTAATTAATACACAAGATTCATTTGAGGGTGCGACTGTTATTCCACCAGTAAAGGGAATGCATGAAAATGTTGTTATTCTTGATTTGAAATCATTATACCCAATGGCAATGATGACTATTAATGCATCTCCGGAAACGAAAGATCCAAATGGTGAATTGCACGCTCCAAATGGTGTCAGATTTAAAAAATCCCCCGATGGATTGGTTAGAAAGATTCAGGAAAAGTTCTTGCGCGAACGAGATGAAATGAAAAGGGAGAGAAATAAATATCCGTTCGATTCACACGAATATAAACTCCTGAATATGAAACAGGATGTTATTAAAGTTTGTATGAATTCTTATTATGGTGTATCAGCGAATCCGATGTTTAGACTCAATGATCGCGATGTTGGATCTGCTATTACATCGGTTGGGCGCGCACTTTTGGAACACAACAAGAAACTTGTTGAAGCAGAAGGGTTTAAGGTTATTTTTGGTGATACCGATTCAAATGGGGTTAAAATTCCAAAAAGTATCGGCCCCGAAAGTACAATGATTATTGCAAAAGAACTTGAAAAACTTCTCAATGATAGTTATCCAATTTTCGCAAAAGAAGTTCTCAATGCAGATGTTTCCTATTTTTCCGTGAAATTCGAAAAACTTTATGCGCGCTTCTTTAGCGGTGGGAAAAAGAAACGTTACGCCGGTTTACTCGTCTGGAAAGAAGGCGTGGACGCGCATAAAATTGATATTGTTGGTTTTGAGACCAAGCGTTCTGATTCTCCAAAGGTTACGCGTGATGCAATGAAAACACTCATTAAGATGGTTCTCGAAGGCGAACCCTATGAAGAAATCCGTTTTACTATTTCCGATGTTATTAGAAAATATCGCGCGGGGAAATATAGTCTTGACGAGATTGGAATTCCCGGTGGTATCGGAAAAGCACTCGAAGATTACGATATCCAAGATGCACAGGTGCGCGCGGCAGTATATTCTAATACGTATCTCGGAACGAATTTTGGTAAAGGGAGCAAACCGAAACGTTTATATATTAAGAATGTTACTTCGAAGTATCCACGCACGGATGTAGTTTGTTTTGAGTATGCTGATCAGATACCTCCGGAGTTCGTTGTGGATTTAGATACTATGTTGGAGAAGACATTACAATTGCCATTGACACGGATATTGGAGCCGTTGGGTTGGTCGTGGTCTTCATTTGATCCGGAAATCACAACGTTGTCGCAGTGGGGAATTTAGAAAGGTGGAAAGATTTAAATACTAAATAATTTTATAGTATATAAATTAGTATGTAATAATTTTTAACAGTATATAAAGTTAACCAATATAGTTTAGAGTGTAACAATTATAATTTATGAGATAAAATTAATAGTATATAAATCTTTCTACAAATGTTATAAATACAAATAACACCTATTACTTATGCTGGTGGATACCCTAGTGGTCAACGGGGCGAGATTCAAAATCTCGTGATTAGTTCTTCGAGGGTTCGACTCCCTCTCCACCAATTTTGAAATCCCCCTTTCAAACACAATTGTTATCATTTTCGTTAATATTTGTGCTTATAATGGGGAATTATAAAAAATAGAATTATAAAAAATAGAATTATAAATTCCCAAACTTAATTTACGTCTTTATCTTCTTTTTCTTTCGGCTGCTGCGCGCGCGGGTACAGACCTGTGAATGTTTGCGTGTCCAGCGAATCAGGAAGAAGTTTATCTTCGATAATCAGGATGATAAGTTCATTAAGCACTTCTGCATAGATCGGTGCTTCTGCTGTGCGCACCGCGCTGTTGAGCGCACTGATAAGGCGTTCTTTCTTCTGTACATACTTCAATACTTTCTTCATTTCATCTTCAGTATAAGATTCAGTCATATTTATCGGATTCCTCCAGTTTTTTTGTTTTTTTCTCAATTGCCAATTCTGCAATTGTAGCCAAATTTAAACCGCGCGCGCGTCCGGCTTCGGCGATCTTTCTTTCGATTTTAACAACTGCATCGCGTGTCATGATTTACACATATGTTCCATTTGGAAACATATGTATATAATAACAACCAACTACTATATATACCTTTTGTTTGATATTAGTTTATGAGAGAGGTGCATTTTACATGTTTGAGAAAGTTACGACTTACCTCAAGAGCGCATACACCAAGGGTATGGAGCTGATTCACGACTCCGAGGCAATCGGTGAGGCAACCCTCGCCGGTATCGGGATGGTCGTCGGCGGGGCCATATTCATCGTCATAGGTATATTCATGGTAGGAACGCTGTTCAACAGCCTCCCGATCCTCACGGGGATCATGAATACAACCATGAGTAATGCACAGAGCAATGTTTCTCTCGCGTTTACCTTCTTGGGTATTGCACTCTTCCTGTTGGGAGCTATCGTTCTGCTCCTCGAATTCATCCCGGTTATCCGGATTTTCGTAGGTGGAGAACGCCAGTAAATTCGGTTTGACAAATGGAGACAAATTCTCCATTTGTTTAAACTCGTTAAAATAAATTTAGTTTCTTTTTTGATAATAGAAAGATCTTGGAAATATCATAAGTTTGAATTTTTTATGATGTTTTATGTGTGAATCTTTAAATATTGTTACTCCGTTATCGACATCCCATAGCATTTTACAATTTAAAGCATCCTTTATCGTTTGTATTTTATATTTTTCTATAATTATAGCAATAGCAACAATATGGTGTGCTTCTATGTTATGATTTCCTAATATTCCGGTGAAGCAATCTTTATACTCGTCTCGTTTAAAAACTTCCGATCTCCATATACTCATTTCTGGAAGCGCCCTGATAGCATGTTCTATTGCTGAAACCCCACCCTTCCAATTAAGATTTCGATCACCACTCATATTTTTTCTAAACTCTTCAGACTTCTTTATTCCAGTCATAGATTTACTCATTTTTTCTCTTATTTCAACCGGTGTTGTCAATCCTTTGTTCCAAGGAATTTGATCCTTGTGTGATATGCTCATCAATCTTTTGGTTTCTTCAGATGCTTTTTTATTAAGATGTTTTTCTCGGTTTTTCTGTTTTGATTCTTCGGTATGTTTCTTATTTTTTCTACTATTTTTAATTTTATCTTTTGTTTCTTGTGTACGTGTTTTGCCTTTATTACTGCCCCCAATTTTCTTTTTGTGTGATTCGGATAACGGGCCTGTTTTCTTTCCCTTGTTCCAAGGTATTTTACCTTTAAGAGATTTGCTTAATTTTTTCTTTGTTTCTTCTTTAATAGGTGTCCCTTTATTCCAAGGTTTGCGACCCTTTAATTTATCAAGTGTTTCTTCTGAAGGATGTTTATTTAAATGCCACTCTCTGTTCTTTTTAATCCATTCGTTGTATTTAATTGGATCTTTCGGAGGTGGTATAACTATTCACTCCCAAAATGTTCTTCGTCGTGGCAATCTTCGCAATAAGTTACCCCGTTGTCGATGTTCCACAATTCTTTACAATTTTTAGCATCTTGTAATGTTTTAATATTATTTTCTTTTAATATTATAGAAAATAATTTTATGTGATGTGCTTCTAAGTATCCGCCACGAGTTTTACATTTTTGACAGGTATAATTATCTCTTTCAAATATTTTATGTATCCATTCTCTATATTCAAACGATTCACGTATTGCTTTACTCAATGGCGTCGTATAAACAAATCCCATCAAAGCATGTTTAATTAATCGTTCCTCGCTCATTCTTTTTCTGGTTTCTATTGGGAAATGATATCCCAATTTTTTAGTATTTCCCAACTGGGCGTTATGCATTTTTATATGTGCATCGAAAGTATGATGTTGACCAAACATAGGATTATTTTCTCCCATCTTGGATTTACTTATATTTTCACAATGTTCTTTGGAACGTGGTGGTTTTGGTTTGTTTTTTAAAGCAACGCTTTGATTATATTTTGTTAATTCCGAAGAAGGGATTCCTTTGTTCCAAGAGGTTTGTCCTTTATGTGACTTACTCATTTTATCTATAGTAGATTGCGATGCGCGCTTTCCAATATGAGATAATCTATTCTTCTCAATCCACAACTTATATTTTTCCGGGTCTTTAGGAGGTGGCATTTTTATGTTTCCTTTGAGTGTCTTTTATCATGACAATCGACACACAATGTGACACCATTTTCAATATCCCACAAGTCCTTGCATTTTAATGCATCCTCAACAGTTTGAATATTATTCTCCTGTATAATTTGAGCAAACGTTTTTGGGTCGTGGTGACCTTCTAGATCTCCTCCATGTTTCCCGCAATCACGACAGGTATAATTATCTCTTTTAAATACGGCACCCCTCCATTTATCATACTCGGGTAATCTTCGTATTACCTTATCAAGTTCCGTTATACCACCTTTATAATTGTGATGATCGGAACCACGATGTGCGGATTCCCTCATTTTAAGTTTTGTTTCCTCCGTGTGGATGTAACCAAGTGTTCTAGTATTTCCGATTAAAGATTCACTTATCTTCTCACACGTTTCAATAGATGATTTTGTTCCAATGTGTGCAACACGAATTTTATTCTTTGTTTCTTCAGATAATTTTACACCTTTACGCGGAGATGTTTTTCCTTTATTAGCCTCGCTTAAATGTTTTCGATGTTCTGGCGACTTGGGTTTATTTTTAAGTCCTTCACTAATATGTTTGATTTCTTCTTCCGATTTTATACGTCCTTCATTAGATTTGCTTATCTTGTCACAATGTTCTAAAGATAATGGAATCCCACGTCTTTTTGCGGCTGCTTCATCTATATGTAGTTTCCATAACCTATATCGTTCCGTTCCTTTTTGTGGTGGCATTTATAACACCGGTTCCCATGCTTCTGAAAACTCTCGCTCTTTATATAATTCGGCCAAACCAGTTACCTGTTTTAATCTTAATACTTCGTCTGGTTCCATCCCCAATTCGTGACCAATCTTTTCGTTGCTCCATCTTCTACGTGATAATTCTTGAACAATTTCACTCATACCAGAAACACTATGTTTCCCTCTCGCTCGGTTGTGCCGTATTGTGGAAGCCATACGATCTCCCCGCGCTGTGCGTTCGTTATTTACTTTCACAATGGGTAAATAACCATGCGTGCGCTTTATAACTTCTTTGCTTTCTTTACCAACTCTACTTCTATGGAATCCGTCTACAACTTCATAGACATTGTTGGTTTCCCACGAAACCACTGGTTGCGTGTATCCGTCTTCAACAATCGAGGTTTCGAGTAATTTCATCTCCGGATTTGCAACATTATTGGGATTATAATCGTTCTTTCCTACGATATCCGATTTAACCCATAGAACCAGATCAACGGGTTCGTTTTTCATCGGGGATGCGTCGTGAAGAATTGTTCTTATTTGGTTAAGTAAAGATAGTTGTTCATCTTCAGAATATTTAGACAATTCTTCTACAATTTCTCGCGTTTTATTAATTAAATCAGATTCCATTTTTCTCTCCTCGTTTTCATGAGTTTCAAATATTTTTCATATGCAGATGTTTTTGTAGGGGCGAATGATAGTGTGCGGCACCAGTAATCTAATCGTAGAAGCGTTTTACAAATCCGTTTCCATGATGGATGATTATCAGTGCTTCCACAATCTCCGGGTTGTGTATCGGGAATTGTAATACCTCTATCTTTATACCATTTTAAATATACCGATATTTTGTTTTTATAATGTTCTGAAGTTGACGTTGGCATTGAATTGAGAAGATGCATAGCGAAAGACTGCCAAGTGTGATTTGGTGGAAGTATAATTTGGTTAATACCCAATACGTTTCCTTTTTCTTTTGCATAAATGGCTCCCATATTCGCCCCGTTAACGCGCGCAACAATTTTGCCCCAAGTTTCTGGTTCGATTGCATGAAATAACCATAATCCTTGACGCTGTTCAGAACCATACGGTTCACAAATTCGCATTTTGTGTAGAGATAACCCCGCGCGACTCATTTGATCATAGAGTTTATTGTATGGAAGATTCGTTTTTCCATGAAAGGTCCATATATCTTCTGTAGTCCAATCATAGATTGGAAATACGTTACAAACATTATTGTTGGTTGTGGTATAGCATTTGTTATCATATGAGTGTTTAACCCCAGCATTTATAGTTCTCCATCTGTTTAGAGATTCTAGTGTACGGATGCCTATAAATGAGGCGCTGGGTGTAACATTTGAATAATAATGAAGAAACGCGGGAACGAATTCTTCAAATGTCATAGCATATGTATAGAAGGGAAAATGCGATGTATCTGTAATAGCAATTTCGGGTGGATGTCTGACCCATATGGATTCTTTTCCTTTCTCCCACGAAATCCACTCGGGTTCAAATTGTGAAACCGCATTAACAGTTTTTAAAGGAAGGCAAACCCAAAATGGAATTATGAGATCTTTATAAAGGTTAAACATTTCTGCGACATGAACAATTGTATATTTATATTGTGCTTCCCAATCGACAAATAAAACAGCAAATTTTTGGTTGCGTTTTTTTGCTTCTGCTGCTACGAGATGAAACATTACAGTGGAATCTTTACCACCAGAAAAGCTTACACAGATTTTCGGGAACGTATCGAAAGCCCACGCGATGCGTCGCTGTGCGGCTTCTAGTACATTGATACCAAGAGGTTGTTTCCAAGAAGACATCCATATAATATATGCTTTATTAGTATATAAAAGTATTGGTAGTGAGTTAAAAACGTGGAACTAAAATATCTTATTCTCCCTCTTCCCCTCCACCGGGTCACGCGTGAACCAATAACAAACAATTTCCCGCATCGAAGTTATAGCATTGGTTTCATTTCGCTTATGACGAATGTTACAACCATACCCGGACAATCTACATTTTCCATTGTTGTATCGTGTGCATTGGCGGATGAATTTCATATTAACACAAAATATTTTCTGGAATCATTTCCCAATTAGAAGGATCTTTTTCCATAATGGGATCTTGATATTTCTTATCGTGCATTGTAATGTCGAGGCATATTAAATATCGTTCGAGATGCTCATCTAACGTGCCTTCAATAGAATGCTTGCATTTTCGAACGCATCCATTGCATTGAAAATTAAGGGTTGACATTTATTTACCCTCCAATTTACACCACATCGGAAACACACCAACTTCTCCACAATTCGCCGGAAGTATCTTATATCCAATCTCGCGTGACCTCTCCCACAATTCCTCATCGTCTACCTGATATTCATACTCATGCATGTGGTCTTCTTCATACCCCGTTTTAATTTGTGGGTGCGTGCATGTTAATTCATCGCTGTAATCATAGTGTTGTGTGCGCTTGAAATACGGGCAGACACCTTCGATACATCCAGACACAGGAATATTTTTCATCTTCTCACTCACTCCGTTATTTGACACATACTACTAGAACGCGTAAGTATAAAAGTCTTGTGGTTTAAGAAAAGAATGTGATTACTTTTTGGAATTTGATGTAAATTCTTTATAATGTTTTTCACAAAAGTGGAACATTCCTGCTTTGTGAGTTCCCTCTTGTCTGCATCTCCGTACATCGCAAGGTGTTTTTGTTTTAGTTGTCATAATAAAAGATTGTGTTCAAAGTATAAATAAGTTGTGATATCAGGAAGAGATTTCTTCCAACCTACACCATTCCGGTATCTCCCCATGTATATCCGGTATCAAATGACGACCCAGATCGTTTTCTATATCGCTATAATTCAGTGTATGAATTCTGCAAAAAAATCTATCTGCTGCATAAGATGTACAATTAGGGCATCGTGCACACTTATCAATTTTTTGTGTATATATCCGTGTCATCTTCAAACCTCCTCCAAAAACTCCTCAAAATCATCTTTCGAAAACCCATCGGTAATATCACCCCAAGAAATATTCAGACCATAAAGATTTCCCATATTGTACATGTCTGTAACCATTCCTATAGTTCCGCGTGGTAGTTGATAAAAAGAAACTTTTGTTCTAACCTTTTTACCAAGTTTGGATTTTGCTTCTGCATGAGTGAAGTAGGTGGATGGCATTATCCCCCCATGTCGAAATAAATATCAGTTAACCACTCTTCCACTTCCGATAAATTATTCCAACTGATAATTTCTCCCTTTTCCGGAATTGCATTTTCAATAGTCCCGTTTGTACAAACGTAAGCACCAACATCTTTCTTGTGGATATATGCTTCTTTACGTTTGCAACGTGTATATTTTGGATCTGCGTTTATGCGCGCGCCTTTCATAAGATTGGAAAGATGATCCATAATATACGACGAGTTTGTAATAACTACAAACTTGCGATCTTCGGATCGTGAAATCAATCGTGTTATATGTTCGATCTCTTCGATGTGATCCCAAGGATGATATGATGAATGTTCTGGGAAGGCCACAAATCCCCCCCTGCGCATGTTTTCTATGTCTCCAATACGATCTCTTGCTTCATCTCCGAAAAATACAATTAGTTTCTTGTTCCAATCAATATCTTCGAGTTTCATTTAATACTCCTCCTGTTCATAATTGGTAGAGCAAATTCCGAAAACGTCTTTATATCCATTTTCAAATTTACATCTTACTTCTTCAATACATGAACTTGTGTTATTCTTACACGTCCCGCAACACCGCGCGCGATAGGATGGGAACATGATTGGTGGGGTCATGGTTTATACACCCCATTCCCTTCGTTTAATGCTTGATCAATAGAAAGATTGATTTTCCTTTTTGTTTTCAACGGGCAATTATCAAGTGAACACCTGCATCCACTCGGAAGCATCTGACACCCAACGTAGTTTGCAGGATAATACACCAGAGGACACTTCCTCCGGTTAATCGTTACTTCCCATTCGCGTGGGTCTTCGGGTTCCATGTGTACCATGTTTATTTCACTCCTTTCCATAAACTTCTTTCGATCTCTTTGCTGCTGAATCAATATCATTGAATATTTCGTATTCAACATCCCACTTGTCGGGTTTCCTACCATCAGGAATTGTGCGATCATTACTGCCCATCACAAGTATCTCACCAATAGTAAATACCGGGACGTTGCAAAATACCATCTGTTTTTTAGTAAGATTTATAGTGGTATCGCGACCGCGTTTTACAGCATCGGAGAAATATTCCTTCACAAGATGAAATGGTGGATTCACGATAATATTTGCTCCAACTGTGTTGGGGTTTGCATCCGGGTTGATTAACATTTCTGCACAAGAATAGTTACCGGACGAGTCATCACTTACTTTTGTGATTACTGCAAAATATGCTACCATCTCACTTCACCACCCTACGAATTACAGAATCTATTTCCACGATGTAGTATCCATCGAGTTGTGTGTAGTTGTGCTCAAGATACTCGGATTTCATGTTGTCGTAGGAACCTGTTGATAACCTCTGAATGTTACCAAGCGAATCGGATTTGATAATCCAATAATTTGTGATATTGATCCCGACGAATTTAAAGTTTCCGTTTAGGGTTTCTGGCATGTTAATTACCACCTGTCAATACGTTTGCCGCGTGTGATTTCTTCGATTGCATTCGATACCCATTCTGGCCACTCGCCATACATTTCAAAAGCAAGCATCCCATTATATTTTTGAATCAAACCCTTTGTTCCGATTTCTTTCATTTCATACTTGAAACATTCGGAATGTTCGATTATAAATTTTTCATCAATATTGAAAAAGTAACTATCTCTATCGAAGTTACTCCATTCTGGGTGCTGTTTCTTTGCACATTCTACGATCCCGTTGATCTGTGCCTTCATACCATTTATTGCGCAACCGCGTGGAATAATGAATGTGGTCATGTTAGATCACTCACCAAGAAACCACTTGTAATGTGCCATCATCACATTGCAGCGGTCGATTGTATCTTCCTTTTTGCAAGCATAATCAATTTCTGTGATATACTTGTAGAATTCGTCAGATACTTCAATTGTTTTCACCATCTTTCTTCACTCCTTCAAATATACCTCTCATCTCCGAGTGCAGCCATCTGCATATCGTGGACTTCGGCTTCGTGTTCTTCCTGTTCTCGTGCCTTTTGCGCTTCAAAGCATTCTTTTGCATGTACACAGTGAGCTACAAGGCATCCACGGTATTCTCCGAAACACTCTGGATGGCGATATTCATTCGTTTCGTCTTTCATGTTAGTCTTGGTCATGGATACCCCTCTGCATAGAAGAACGTTTCGAGATCGACCATTAAGTCCTGCATCTGTCGTGTAGTTAATGTTACGTGCTCTGATCCAACGGTAACTTGATATCCGCATTTGCAGGAATACTTCTGTGGCATAGAGAATCTTACTACAGAAACTTCTTTTTCGAAATCCGATCCATTTGTGATTTTGTAGTCCTTTCTGTGAATTGTTGTGCTCATCTTCTTTCACTCCATCCCCTCAAATGCCGGAAGCGAGCGGTAATATTCCTTGAACTTTGCCCAAACTTTCTTCATTTCCGGAAATTCCATAACCCACGGTGTATCTGCTGAATTCACAAGTTCATCTACCGCCCATTTTGTAGATTCGTTGTTCTCATGTGCATGAGTCATTATTACAGAATACGCTTCATCCGAAATCTCAATTGTTTTCACCATTTTTTCACAACTCCTCTAATTTTTGTATAATACTACTACGCGTCCTAACAATATAAATCTTTCTATGATTTTATACGAAACCTTTATTAACAATCAATACCTAATACAAATATTAATATAGGTGAACAATTTTGGCGGTTGCAGAAACTTTTACATATTCAACAATGAATTCCACCCCTGAAGCTGTGTGGATGTTAATGGCATTGATAGCAGTATCTTTCTTTATAATCGCGTTTTCCCACAAACTACGAGATGAAGATGGTTCTATATCAACGGTGCGTGTAGCATTCTCGTTATTTGGTAGTGTTATTTGTGGCATTGTTGCTTATCTGTCGTTAGTCATAGATGTGAACACGGGATCGCAGACCCACGCGCTTTATCAATCTCCCGTGGTTGCAATAGTGTTTGTGATATTTAGTATAATTTTGTTTGCTAATTTTGTATATTCTATTATTGCTCCAGAAATGATAAAACCAAGTAAGGATGATTATCACTTCAAACCGGAGGAGAATAAGAGATGAAGAAAATAATAATAGGATTGGTTGTTTTTTGTTTGTTTGTTGGCGGTGTTTCTGCACTTCTTCCGCCAGTTGCACCCCCAAACATCCCTATAACCGGGGATGTTAATTTCTTCTTTTGGAATGACTCTAGCGATTTTGGAATTACATATAATAAGCTCGCTACATATCCCCAGTTGCAGGACGAAGTTATTTATTCTGCAACTGTATCTCAATCAACTGGCGAAAAAACAATTGCTTCATTCATAAGCGAACCATTTCCAACAGGAAAAATTCTGGAACCCGGTCTAACACGATATAGAATGTATCTTAATACTTCAAGCGATGTAGGTATAACAACATTTAATTTCATACCATATAATGTAAGTTCTACTGGTATAGAAACCAGAATGTTTTTCGGAGTTCCACAAACTGTTGATATCAATACTCAAGTATCTTCCGAGTATTTAGTATCATATGCTCGAAGAAACTATACATATTTCTTACCGGGCGAAAGGCTTCTCATAAGAGCAAATCTTTCAACAACAAGTGTTGTTAGCAGAACTGGTTATATAAGTGTTGCTGGTACAACTGAAGCCAGTATGGTTCAAATCGGGTATTGGATGGATACACCCAACGAAAGTTACGCCTACTCACCCAACGAAAGTTACGCCTACTCACCCTCCGGCGCAACGCCATTGACCCAATGGATAGTTGTCGCTCTGACCGCAATAGCATTATTTGTATGCGCGTTTTATTTTAAAATGAGAAATGAAGACGGTGAAATTTCTAAAGAGCGCATAGTATTTTCAATAGTATCCACCGTCGTGTGTGGAATAGCAGCATATTTATCATTGGAGATTATTATACCGAGTGGGGGATTGGCGACAAGTGTTGTATATCAGCAACCCGTGATAGCAATTCTATTCACAATGGCAAGTATTATATCCTTTGCGAACTTTATATATTGCATCACACAAAAAGATATGTTGAAACCGGAGAAGAAAGATTATAAAAATGATGGAGAGGGGGAGAGGAGATAATGCACGTCAGTAGTTTATTTTTTTTAGTTGTTGTAGTCACGGTATGTTTATTTGGCGGTATAATGGCTGCTGGAACCTATCAGGCAAACGCGCCGACCAGTCAACCAGATAGTTTGGGGAATATGCCTTCTCAGTCAACAAATACGACCGCTGGAATGATCGGAAACGTAACTGCTTTCGAGCAGGAAGGATCGGGATGGATGGTTTTATTAATCGCGGTGATTATAGTAATATGTGTTATAATCGGCGGAATGGTAATGTTGCGACAAAGCAAGTTGGGTGGGAATAAGTATAGGACTTGATATTATGAAAAGACTTGTAATAGGATTAATGTTGATATGTTTGTTGATTGGTAGTGCAAGCGCGTGGACAATAGATGATAGAGAAAATAGAGTGGCCGGAACTGTAGATTTTTATAGTGATGGACATGGTATTTTGAATGTTACCGGATACCCGCTTATAAATTTTAATTGGTATCAGAGTGGTGATATGATAAGAGCGAGTTATTTGTTTTATGGGATCAATGTTTATTATAATGCGAGCACGGATGAGTTGTATAGTCCGTCAGTTGAAAATGTAACATTAAAAAGATAAAAAATTTTTAAAACTCCGGATAAACCATCCGAACATTGTTCATCTAAAATGCAGCGATGATACCCCAAACTTTAGGTTGGGGAGGAGCGCGTTCACCACCAAAAAGTATTTATACTAATAGTGTTAATATATGAATGTGATTAGGACAATTAAGTTGAAACTTAATGTTTCTTCTGATGATAAGCAATGTCTCCTGCAAACAATGAGAGATTACACTGTAGCTTTTAACATCTGCTCAAATTGGGGTTTTAATAACCACACTGTCAGCAAGATTGACTGTCACAATGCTACTTATAAAATTATTCGACAATCTGTTCCTAATCTACCCTCATCGCTCGTACAAGGTGCAAGAGATGTTGCATGTGAATCTTTGAAAGCAGTAAAATGCCATTTCAAACCCATTCGAAAAGAACATTCTGCAATGCGATATAACCAAAGAGTTATCCGTATCTGCCTTGACTCCGGGTATGCAACCATCTCCACATCCAATGGTAGAATTAAGGCCACGTTTTGTATCCCGGAATATTACCGACAATATCTTTCGTGGAAGATTAAATCCTCTAATATATCCCTTCGTAAGAACGATGATATTTTCTACTTGCATTGCCAACTTGAAATCGATACCCCGAAGGTAACTACGGAGCGGTCGGTTATTGGAATAGACAGAGGCATTGTTAATATTGCAGTATGCTCTAATAATGTTTTCTTTAATGCTAGGGCGATGAAGAATACGCGTGCAAAATATGCATATCTCCGAGCCGAATTACAGTCTAAAGGCACTCGATCCGCTAAACGAAAGTTGAAAAAACTTTCTGGTCGAGAAAGACGGTTTGTGACTGATGTTAATCATTGTATTTCGAAGCAAATTATTCAATTCCCATATACAATCCTTGCACTTGAAAACCTTACTAAAATACGCGTACAGAAACGTAGAAGTAAGAAGTTTAATATGAAATTAAATAGATGGGCTTTTTATGAACTAGAACGGTTTATTCGATACAAGGCAGAGAGTCTTGGTAAACTGGTTATTACTGTTGATGCTCGTTATACCTCGCAGAAGTGTTCTGCCTGTGGTCATATCTATAAAGGCAACCGGAATGGTTCTCAATACCTCTGTCGTAACTGCGGTTTTGAACTCCATGCTGACCTCAATGCTTCCCGCAACATCGCTCAAGATGGTATATCTGTTTTGAGTAGGCTGCCCGTCAACCAGCCAAATGTAGCATGTCCTTGACATAGTTACAAGCCCCGTCGTTTACGGTGGGGCGGTTGACCGATTCGGTTGTTTTCTTGTACATTTTTGTTTCCTCGTTTTGTTTGGGACTTCGGTTGTCCCTAAACATAATGTGCGATATTAGTATTTATAACTTTTGAATACGCGTTCTAACATATATAACTCACACAAACTCTTTTATAGAATGAACCACTATGGTTATTTATGGTTAAAGAAGATACAACAAAACTTTTTACGCGCGACCAAGAGACAACCGTGAGATTCCAGTTGGCGTATGGTACGGGAATGATAATTGTCGCGCTTATCACATTTTGGATTTGCTCGCAGATATTTACCGTGGATATTAAATATGCTGTATTAGCAATCGGCATTATTCTAGCGTTGACGTGGTTCCGGGATGGACTTATGATCTTGGCAGACGTTGCGATTAACATTATGAAGAACCGCGAGAACTAACCACAACCTTTTTATATAAACGCGTCTAATCATAATACATGAAAATCATAGGAACATTTTCTGTTACAAACGGGATGATCCGAGCACCACCCGGTACAGAAGGACGATTCACACTTGAATTGAATAGCAATGGATCTTTTATTTATCACCCACTAAAAAAATGTGATACAGAATATCCTTTTGAAGTTTATGATGGTAATGAATTGCTTGCTTCATTTCCTACAGAAGCAAAAGCCATCGAATATAAACTTACAATGGAAAAATCTTGTGGGCACACCTTACGCATGAAGAAAATGTTCCCTTCTGCTGGGAAGAATGGGAAGATTGTGGGGGATTAAAAACATGATTAATCCTGCCAACATTGGTTATTTGAAGGGTATCATCATAAAAGAACTTTCCGCCGGTCGTCAATGTGAAATAACAGGTAGTATGCTAGTTCACATTAAGAATATTGAAGATTACGAAAGCAAAAAAGAAAAATTCGTGGGAAAATTTGGAGAGGTCATTGCCAGAACACCAATTACAATAATTGCCACGCGATTTCCACCACCGTGGGCAGAAAAGAAAATTGACGAAGTGATATGGGATTGTGACGAGATGTTACGGTGGGATGCTGATATTAATGACCGATGAAGAATGTCCATTAACAGCAAACCCGTGTAGGCATTGTTCTAGTGAACACGTATATCGTCCATATACGAAGGTAGAAAAAGATCCGAAAACCAATTTGTTCAGACCCGTAGGTATTGGGAAAATGGAAATATTTTTGGGTCACTACTGTAATAATGTTTGTTGTTGGTGCGATCAATTGGGAGGGTGTCCGATACCCGATGATCTGATACGACAGGGGAAGATGATTGAAGAAAACGAATTGGTGAAAGAGAAGGAGCGTGTGAAGGAAGAGAGGAGGAAAGCGAGAGAAAAAGCAAAGCGTGTGGCTGTTAAAAGTGCTGCGGGGAAACCAATTAAACGACTCACAAAGGTAACAAAAGCAAAACCACAGAATAAGAAAGGTGTTACGAAGGGTGTGACAAAACGAAAACTTTAAATAAAATAATTCTCTTTATATTTATACTTGTTGGTGCTTTTCTTCGTATTTTTAATGTGGGGTATCAATGTTTGTGGACGGAGGAAATTTACAGTCTCGAAATATCTTCTTTGTCAATCACAGACTTAATATTTAAATCTTTCGCTTCTGATTTCAATCCTCCCATTTACTATATCTTCGCGCACATATCACTTATTTTAACGAGTGGATTAGATTTTTCGATTAGATACCCATCGGTAATAACAGGGATATTATTAATTCCTGTGATGTATTGGCTTGGTGCTACGTATAAAGATGAGGCGACGGGAATTTATTGCGCGGGTCTTACAACCATACTACTTCCATTCATATATTACGCTCAATTCGGACGCGCGTATTCAATGTCTTTATTGTTCTTCGCGCTCGCGTTGGTTTATTATATTAAAGTGAAAAACGAAAACACACGAACCGATAGAATTTTGTTTTGGGCGTTGGCAGTAATAAACGTGTGGATACATCTGTTTGCTGCAATACCCATTGGATTAATGTGTGTAGACCTATTACTTGACCGAAAACATTGGTTGTGTGGAATTGGTGCAGGAATATGTAGTTTGCCGCTTCTAGGTATGCTGGTGAATGTTTTAAGCACACGTACACACCAAGCGTTTAATTATGGTGCTTCAATTATTCAAATGGTTGTGCTGACACCAATGGAATTTTTCAACACTATATTCTTGAATATCTTTGTATTGGCGGGTGTAGGCGCGTGGTATGATAAAAATCCCATTAAAAAGAATTTAATAGTGATAACGGTAATTACGTTGATTGTGGGGGTTGTGGGATCTTGTTATACTCCGTTCTTCCCACGATACTATATGACGGTATCGTTGATTATTCTGTTGATGTGTTCGGCGGGTATTGTAGAATTGACGAAAACATGTTCCAAAAAAATAGGTAAAAATTTAGATTATATTATTCTGATAATACTATTTGTGGTATTTATCTGGATGGAATTTCCTAATTTGGTGAGTCATTATACTATAATGCAGTATGAGTGTTAAAAAAGAATTAAATCTTATGATCCTTCACGTATTCCAGAAACGCCAAATATGCAAATTTCTTTCCTTCTTCTCTTGATTTGAATCCTTGAATATCATGGAAAGAAAATGCACTCATTAATTTGTCTGATGTTATCATAGGGCTTTTTACTTTATGCGACCAGAAAAATTCAAAAGCATCTTTAGTATTGGTGAAATTCTTTGAAGTAAGAGCACCATTTGCTTTGTTGTAAATGACTTTGTAGATCACTTTTTTCCCACCTCATAATAAAATTAAATTTTGTCTCTTAATGCTTCATAAGCATTTTTATATTCAATACCATTTACAAATTTCCATTGATCTCCTTTTGAAACATATTTAGTAAGTCTCCAATGATCACCTATTGAAACGGCACGGAGTTTTTCTCCTTTCTTCCCAATCGCATAAACATTATTTTTAGTAGAAGATATGATTTTTCCAGATTTAATAGATTTTGATTTTTTGGTTGCTCTCATTTCCCCAACCCCCCAATAACAGATCCAGCTAAAGCTACCCCCATTCCAGCAATAGCGACATTTCCAACCATTTGAGTGGTTGCTTCCATCGTCCTTTCCATACTTTTAATTCCCTCGAATTCGGGGGATTTGCGCTTCTGCGGCTTACGTTTTGTTGTTTTTGTTTTGCGTGGCATGATTACTCGTCCGTTTTATTTCTAT
>Ga0172381_10000383_pt1 | contig 53526 bp, 88 predicted proteins | sample Leawel6488metaG_FD_119754 | JGI IMG/M metagenome (GOLD analysis project Ga0172381, IMG submission 119754) | Leachate microbial communities from a municipal landfill in Southern Ontario, Canada - Leachate well 64-88 metaG | ecosystem: Engineered > Solid waste > Landfill > Unclassified | place... | reverse complement strand
GTATAAAATTGAAGCTATTGGGTTAGGTGGCAGAGTATATCCGTTCCCGTATGATAAGGCCGAAGCGTCTGGTATGAGCCACATACCGCTTATATATTTTCCAAAAGTTGATGCAGATCAAAATATTATTCGCGAATTTAGAATTTCTCCTCAGTATGATTATAGAATAATGGTTAAGGCCGCAGCTACTGGTGGTAAAATTACTTTCGCATCAATATCATTAGGAATGTACCAATGAATAATCGTGACGTAATAGGAGCCGATGAGATAGTCGCAATATCAACCTCTAGTTTTATAAATGGTCGAGTTGCTACTTATGCCGATCTTTTAATTGAAGACGCGGCATTACATGCGAATGAATTTTGGCTTGTAGAGCAATCTACAGGCGTATGGTATGTAAACAGGCACGAACGCGGTATTTATTACGCATCAGGTGGAATATGGTATTATGTACCTGATTTAGATCAAAGCTTATTAACAACTACATCCCCGGTGTTTGCTGGGTTAATTTTAAAAGATCAGGTTACAGCTCAACGCTATAGGCAGGTAATAATAGATGGAGCATATTGCATTCAAAAAGAAGCTGCCCCGAATGTTTGGATTACAAAATATAAAATAGGTGATCAATGAGAAATATTATATTTCTAATATTAGCATTAATATCTTTCTTGGTAATTGCTGGTACAGATTATGAAAATAATTTTATTTTTGGAGGCGAAGATCAAAACGTAAATAGAACAATAGTTTTTGGTAATGGTAATACCAATAAGGGCGCGATAAGATATAATTATGCTACTGGCAAGATTACAGGTTCCAATGATGCAGTTACTTATTTTAATTTAGAGCATAGTGCCGAAGTAGACCCAATCTATACAAGCAGTAATGCCAATAGAATTTTATTATCAAATATCAATAACTGGGATTATGCATTCGGATGGGGCAACCATGCTAATGATAATTACTTAAAATTTGAAACCGATCCACTCTATACGAATTCTAATGCCTATAAGATAAATAATGGTAACATAAATGACTGGAATGAGGCTTATGGTAAAGAACATGTTCACGGTAATAAGGGGGCCTTGGATACCTTATCAAATACTAATTTTTCAGATTGGGACAGCAAGCAATCAGCTCTCGGATATACTCCAGAAAATACAGCTAATAAAAATTCAAATAGTTCTCTAGGTACTTCTGATTTGTTTTTCCCAACACAGAACGCTGTAAAGTCTTATGTAGACAGTGGATTATCATTAAAACAACCAAATATAACGCTAGGAACCCTTACGGGAACAGCAAATCAGGTTAATCTAGCTGGTTCTGGAACTAATGTGTTATTAAATACAAATGTAGCCTTATCTCTTCCACAAGATATAGCTTTAAATTCTAACGTTTCTTTTGCTTCGGCTTTGCTTAATCAAAATGGTACACCTACTGCTATTGTACCAATTTTAAAACTTTATAATTCGGCAAATGCCGGAACAATGGCTGGAACAGGAGAATCAATAGTTTATTATCAAACTCCATTTAATAATAATGCTGCTGTAGAAATGGGGGAATTGCAATTTTCAACAATAGGAACGTGGACGGGCGCAGGCGGAACACAAACAACAGATTTCAAAATCAGAAAAATGGGAGCTGGCACACTTGCAAACGTTATGCATTCAGACGCAACTACTATAAGATTTCCAAATGTATATCTAATGTCATTAGGGGGAACGGATTCAGGGAGTTTCCCATATGCAAGTATGCATTTATATAATGCCAGTAAAGCTAATGCAGCAGCCTATGTAAACGCAACACCTGCTGGAGCATTGATAAATTCTTATTATGCAACCGCTGAGGCTTATACTAGATATGCTGATATAGTGTCCCTAGGTAGTAGTTCTACTAATGAAAATTTCGCGGGCGGCATTGTAAGGCTTATAGTACAACCAAGAATAACCGGGGCTGATGGGTATGTCCTTTTGACCGCAGATTATAATAAGGTTGTAACAATTAATGGGTTGCTAGATGTTAATAACAATAAGATGAGAATAAGAAATACATTTACACCAACCAACAGCAACAATACCTGCAATCAAGGCGATATACAATATGATTCAAGTTATATTTATGTATGCACCAATACTAACTATTATGGCCGGGCAGCATTGGGTGCCTGGTAAAGGATATTTATGAAATACATATTTTTTTTTATTTTACTTATGTCTTCACTTGCATATGGAATAACAGGCCAATTAGTAATCAACAGCGTTGAATTTAATACTAATGATAATTTCGGATCAGGCGAACCCCTATTTCTGGCAAGCCCAGCCTATGCAATAACACAAGATGATATAATAAGATGGAATTCTTACAATTCAAACTTTTTGGAAAGTGACCCTATTTTTTTAGCCTCTATTGCTGCATCGATAACTAATACCAATTTATCGCAATGGGATACTGCCTATGGTTGGGGCAATCATGCACTTGTAGGATATTTAACAAGCGAAACACTTTTTATTAACAGCCCGGCATATAATATTTTAAATAGTAACATTGAAAACTGGAACTTAGCGCATTCATGGGGGAACCATGCTAATGCTGGATATGCCAGTATTGGTTATGTAGATAATAGTAACGCTACATTAAAGGAATATGTTGATAATAATTTGTCCTTAAAACAAAATATTTTAAATCAAAATATAAATATAATTACTGGCAATATAACGGCAAATCAAAACGGTAATGTATCCCAGATTGTGCCAATAGTTAGTTTATACAATAAAGCCAATGCTTCAAGTATGGCTGGTACTGGACAATCTATCTCTTTTTACCAGAACTATAATATAAATTCTCAGCCTGTTGAGGTAGGAAATATTCAATATTCAGCTTTTGGTAATTGGACGGCAACAAGTGGAACACAAACGGGCGATTTTAAAATAAGAAAACGTGGAGCTGGTGTTTTGGCAAATGTTTTACACGCCGATGCAACTACGGTTAGATTTCCAAATGCATATTCGTTTGCATTCGGAGGGACAGATTCGTCTAGTTTCCCATATGCAAGCATACATATTCGGGCAGCGCAAACTGGATCTGTGCCAACGTATACACAAAGCATGGGCGGATTTTTATTGAATACTTCCATAATTACAACCGAATCTTATAGAATGTATAATGATTTTGTTACGTCAACAGGAAGTACGGGTTCAACAGGCGGGGGCGGATTTAGATTCTTTACACAGCCACGTTCTGCTGGCAATCCCCTTTTGGCATTAACTATCGATGATAATCAGACAAGTACTTTTAATGGCAATGTCAATATATCTGGCTCTCTCACTGTTGGTGGTTATATGATTAATCCAAATGCAGGCGTAAATATGAATGGAGTTAACCTTGATTCATTAGCCGATGTAGACATTGAAAACCCAGAAGAAAATCAGGTTTTACAGTGGAACGGGAATAGTTGGAAAAATAAAACCATAGCTATAGACTCCTGTAATTGTAATTTTTATGTCGATAACAGCAACGTCAACGCACTTGAGACGGCTTACATTAATGGAGTAGCGTTATTTAAAACCAATCAATATTTGGCCGAAACAGATTTCCCAGATTCTAACAACCACAATGGTAACCTTTATATTTTTAAAGCCAATGCCAGTAATGGGGGATTTACAACAACGTATGGCGGTGTATCACTAACAACCACAAACAACCCATCACTGTCTACCGATCATTTAGGCAATGCTGCTTATGCGGAAATGAACAATACATATATGATATATGATTCTGGCAATTTGGCTGGGGCTGGTATGCATACTATATCGGCAACAGTAAAAAAGAATTCCTGGACGGCTCCAGAAACTGCTCAGGCTATAATGTCAGATTATAGTGGTATTGATGGTAGCTGGTCTTTGGAGCATAATGAACTAGGTGAAATTGCATTTTATATGGTTAATAGTAACGTAAAAACAAAGCTTGCATCGTATCCGGTTACTAATTTAGATACTACGCTTTGGCACAAAATACAGCATGTTTTTGCGCCGAATAATTATTCAATACTTTATATTGATGGTTTATTAACAAGCGCCACATATCATAACTTCAATCCAAATCATGATCCTAACAATTTCCAAATATCAGGAATAAACGGTAACAATTATTTGTGGGAAGATTATATTTCTGAAATATCGCTACAGAGGTATATTCATAATTCAGGTGATATTTCTAAGATAGCGTTAAGGGGATCGAAGCAAATTGCGTCAATGTCTGCTAATGGGTATCCTGTTTTTTCTAAGTACAACGATGATATTGTTATCGTTAACTCGGATGAGACTTTACAGTCATCTCCAGATGCATCCACAAATTATGAAGTTAATCCGGCATTAAGATTACCATTAAGAAAAGGCATTTGGCATGTCACTTTTTCCGGTACGGATTATTTTTCTCTAAGTTCGGAGGGGCAAGGTATCTCTCAAGTATTTTTATCAAGTTTGGATTCAAGTATTAATAGCCTATATCGTAATACTTTTTATGTTAACTATGCCGTAATGGATACAGGTTATCATCAATTTAATATCGACTTTGGCAACATAGTAGTACCTTCAGATACTATTTTTAGAATTATGTCACGTTGGATTATTAAAGCCGGAACCCCGTCAGCAAATAACATCGGCTTAAGTGGAACAGGTGCTCCTTTAATTTTAAGAGCCGTAAAAATTAATGAATAAACTTTTTGTATTACTCCTATTTACGGCTCTTCTTGTTTTGGGGATGTCAGGAGGGCCAGCTAATTATGAGAATCCCAGAAACCCCATAAAAAACCTATCTCCATTTCTTTTTGTAGGTGACTCAATTGTTTATTTTAATAACACTAACAATTTTACTACTGTTCCAAATGTGAACATTGGTGTAAGTGGTAGTAAAGTAGAAAATCAATCAACATATATTTCGGCATTTCAGGGCCAGAGTAATAGGTTGGTTTTATGGGTAGGAATAAATAATTTAGGAGCATCCGATACGCCTGTTCAAGTGGCCGCTAAGTATTGGCAGCTCATACAAGATCAAAAGAATAACTTTCAAAAGATATACTGTCTTTCCGTTATGCCAATTAACCATGATCAGTTTTATGCTGCTTATGGTAATCTTGCACATTATATGGAAATAACATATTTAAACGTAGTGTCATTAAATAATTACTTAAAAACTATATGTCCAAATTTTATTGATATTGTAAAAATCGTAACAATTTATGATCAAAATAATTCAAACTATGGTGAATTAAATCCAGATTTTACAAAAGATGGAGATGGTATTCATCTTAACGATGCCGGATATGTAGCAGTATTCAATGTTTTAAATGACTATCTGTATTATAGATAAGGCAAAATAGCCCTTTTATAAACCTTCATTGCGTGTTACAATTTTAATTAAGAGATATTTAAAATTTTAACTAGGAGGAAAATTTATGGCAGTAAAAGAGATTAAAGTGATGGTTTCCGAAAGAGGTTACAATCTAGGCGAAGGACTCAAGAACTTCATTCTCGCTATTAAGCAATCACAGGACGATGGATGGCAGCCTGGCCAGGATTTGCCAGCAATACTTAGTGCTGCTATTGCTGATATAGTTCCGATCCTTCCCAACATTCAGGAAATAGCAAATGAACCCAGCGAAGATCTAGAGGCTTTTGTGACTGGCCTTATGATTCCAGTAAAAGAAATCGGTTTTATTTGGTACAAAAAAAAATAGGACGTTTGACTGAAGAAGTCATCCTCCAGGGGGCTGGGCTTTGGCCTAGCCCTTATTTTTTAAGGAGGCTACATGTTGGACTACGTTAAATCCTTTTTTGGTAATGATTCGGCTGCAAGTCTTATGCGCCTAATATCTTTCCTTCTTGTTATATCGGGAATTACGTTTGTTTTTATTGCTTACTTTCAAGGTAAGATTAATGAAGCTAAAGAACTAGGCATACCAATGATTGCATATGGTGTGGGTGGCAAGGTAGGGCAAAAGACAATAGAAATTATTCCGTTCATATTAGAAAAAATATTCTTTAGGAGTCAAAATGCAAAATAAAAAGTCTATATCGTTAATGTTCTTTATTGCTCTACTTCTCATGGGATGCGCAAGTACTTGTCAGTATAAATCAGATTTTGGTATTGGTATGAATAATGCTCAGGCCAATGATCCAAGTTTTCCGGTAATAGTACAGGCAAACAATTTAAATTCAATTTGTCTTGATTCACAAAAAATTGCAGGTCTTTGCGCGTTCCGTGTAAGCAGGTCTAGTGATCTAATTTTTAAATTCATTGAAAGGCAATATCCGTATTCGCTTAAGATGGACTGCACTGACGAGTTAAGTCTACCGTTTGAACCTATTCCGGTTTTGGCAAATAATGCTTTGAGTGTAGTAATACCAAAAGCTAATTTCACAGGAGTTAAAAAGGCGTTTAGTTGCGAGGGTGAAATGTTTCCTACGGATCGTGCCGAGGCATCAATAAGATTTAGAATACACATAACACTTGTAGATGCTGCATTTCAGGGCCTTGAAAAACCCACAAGAATTGATAATTACGTTGCGCTTGGTGAACATGCACTATATTCGGTATGCGGTGATTCAAGCGGCATAAAGCAAATAAAAAAGACAACCTATTTTGAAGATAAAGACAAAAAGTATAAATGGTGCTTTGTAGAAGCCGAGAGCGGAAGAACTTCCTTTAATGGAGAATTATAATATGGCCGAAACTACACCAACAGAAAATACAAGTAGCACAATTGTTATTACTCAAAATCAAGTTCTCAAGAAAAAACAGCGCCTTGAACAGCTTGAAAACAGTGTAAATAAAACACTAGAAAGTATCACTCAAAGCGTAAAAGAGCCTGGATGGTTTGGATTAGCTAAAGCTGCATTGGCTTTTATAGTATTCATAATGGCCCAAAGTATTATTGCTAAGATTGCAAACGACCAGAAGGCTCTTGCAAAGGAAGCATACGAGGCTGGGCAAACACAAGATTTAAACACAGGCAATCACGACAACCTTGATGGTTGAAAGGAATTAATATGGGAAATATTTTGTTATCAGTTTGGATTGTATTACAATCAGCAATGTTGATACTTAAGGTTTATCATATTATCGATAGTTGGTGGTTGGTTTTTATTCCATCATATATCGGCATAGTTGCTGTCTCTGTTCTTTTTGGCCTTTTCTGTTATGCCATGTCTAATCTACATTAGGAGCTTAATTTATGCGTAAAATTATTTTGGTGATAATATTTACTTTGCTTTTTGCAGTGGTATTAGTTTTTACAAATTCATCGTGCAATAATGAAAAAGTTTGCAAAAGCATAACTTATGAATCATGCCTTGTTTATTTTAGTTGTAGCAGGCATTGCAAAGTTTATAACGACATAAAGCCGTACAAAATATGCTATGCTGAGTGTAATAAAGACAAAGGTACTAACGCAGTAAACTTTTGTAAAAAGAATTGGTGTTATTAATATGAACTTTGAAAAAATATATGATGTTATCAAATCCCGATCTCTGGTTTGCCGTCCACGCTGCAAATTGATATTCGACCTTATAAACACTAGGGCCAAAAATTTAAATGGTTCCTGCGCCGAATTTGGCGTTTATAAGGGGGGTAGTGCGAAACTTATTCATTCGCAAATTGCCTCCAGCGTTAAATTATATCTTTTTGACACATTTGAGGGAATGCCGGAACATGAAAGCATAGACGTTTACCATAAAGGCGATTTTTCCGATACTTCCTTGGGGCATGTTCAAAGCTTTTTAGGTAATAGTCCAAACATAATTTACAAACAGGGTTATTTCCCTGATACGGCCAAAGGACTAGAAAACGAAAAATTCGCATTTGTGCATATTGATTGCGATCAATATAAAAGTATTCTTGATGCTTGTAACTTCTTCTATCCTAAAATGGTTTCCGGTGGGATTATAGTTATCGATGACTATGGTTTTTTAAATGGAACCAAGAAGGCGGTAGATGAATTTTTCAGCGATAAGCCTGAAAAGGTTATAATAGAAAACGCCATTTCTGTGTATGTTATAAAGAATTAAATATTATGCTCAGTGGTGCGGTTATTGTTTCGGGTATTCCTACGCTAGCCTTAGTTGTTTCCTGCATTTCTGAAAAATAATAAGTTAAATTTGTGTTGGTGCAGATCCCAGCACTATAAGATGATAGCGCATTTACGCTTACCGATAATGCCGTACCGTCTGCATTAATTGTTTTTGGTACATATAATTTATCGTTTGCAGCGTCTCTAAATACCATTTTCCCAAGCATCGAGTATGAATCATACTGGCCAACCAAGATATATCTTGTACCGGCGCAATCCGCACCAGAAAAATAAAAGGTACTATCAAATATTTGGCCATTCCAGCCAAGGAAATAAATATAGTTTTCCTGACTGTATATAGTCAAGTGTACAGTAGTAATCGACAAGATCTTCCCCAATTCTCCTATTGTATCTGCAACGGCCATTGTTCCTGGCAATCCATTATTGCCGTTAATTCCGGCTAATCCCGGCTCACCCTGCGGCCCCTGCGCGCCGTCTATACCATTATTGCCATTAACTCCAGCAACTCCTTGCTCACCCTGCGGCCCGGCAATTTCGACAACTTCATATTTTTCATTTGTGCAAACCATAAACTTTTTAATTGATACGATATAAAAAAGCTGGCCCTCTTCTTTTTCGCTGCATTTTGGCAGACCGGATAAATCTGCAATATAATAAGAATTATGCATTGATACTGTTGGTTCTTCCGGTGTTTCTATCTTTTCGCAAGCCATTAAAAAAATGAATATTGGTATCAAACTTAAAATCTTCATACGTGCCTCCTTTAAATTTCTATTTAGTATTATCCCCTAAAGCCTTGCATTTTTAAGTTTCTAAGCCACACACCCAAAAAAGCGTTTATGTCTTTTTTAAGTTTTAGATAAACCCCCTTCCTGTTGCCCGAATCATCATACGTGTAAACTTCATGATTTATGCAAAGATTATCCTGCCTATAAGTCAAAGCCTCAACATAACAAGTTTTACCTGCCATACTGACCTTAAAAGTTATTTCCGGGTCGCGCATTAAATCCCCGTTTTGTTCATAGGTATGGCTCATTGCATATTCCCCTTCGCCTATTTTTTCTACGTGCAACCGCATAAAGGGTTCGTTTTCTATTGTTAAATTATCCTGTATGAGGTTGAGTTCAACTAATTTAACATAATTAAGTTCATATATTGTGTGTCTCATTTCATCCTCCTTTAATCGCAGCTTGTCCAGCATGTCCATGTAGTTTTCCCAACTTCCTGCTTAAAATCTTCAAATCCATATCCCGCCGGAGAATAGCCTTTTTGGGTTTGTATTTCCATTGCCTCTTCAAAATTAATTTGTCTATCAACTTCAAAAATAATTCGATCGCATGCCCTAAAACCCGTTTGAGTTATTTTAATGTTCATGTGCTTCTCCTTCTTTGTTTTTCTCTATTTCATGTAAAATAGCCAATACTAAAAAATGCGTTTTATCTTTATATTTCAAATTACAATTATTCAAAATTATTTCTATTTCTTGTTCAAATTCCCTCGGGATTCTTGCTGATATTGATACTGTCTCTTTACACACGTTATGCCCCCTCACTTATTTCCTTTAAAATCTCTTTGCATCCTTCGATAGTTTCGGAAAACTCGCCCCAAAGCCAATTATCAGCAATTGTTAGTAAGCTTTTTGCATAACTTACATTATTTGTTTTTTGCGAGTATATAACACATTTTATGAACATCTTAAAATACGCCCTGCTTTCCATTTTTGGTATTAAATCTTGTCTCAGCATGATACCTCCTTGATATTTAATAAGTTCCTTTTAATTACATTTTTCAATTCTTACAATTCTGATTGCTTCTCTGAGCGTACCGAGTGACATTGCGAAAAAATCCCTTACCTGTATCATAACGCTTAATTCGTCTTTGCCTGTAAAATAACCGCCCATTGCCTTCTCAGTTGTTTTGTTAACCAATCCCCAGCCCCTATCTTTAGCTATTACTAAGTATTTATTCATAATGCCCTCTACTGATTTTCAGTAACCAAAGTTACTATCGACATAACCACTATTGCAACCGGATTCGTTAATAAAAAGATCGTTATTGTTGTCATGTTTTCCTCTTTCTTTTTTCGTTTGTCTATACCCCTTATGTATGCTAATTTCGTGCCATATTTTAGTAAAATAAACTCCAATAAAATCAAGCACTTAAAAATAGGGGCTGTTCGAACAATGTCTATAAAATATACACTTTTCACGTGAAACGGCGTAAGCCAGTGTATTTACTTATATTACGCTGTGTGTCTAAATATTATACGGTGTTATATTATAATACACTGTAATACGGCGTAATACAAACACAATTTTGATCACTTTTTGCCCCTTTAAAAAATATATATATAATATATATTTGTATTGTTAAAAATGGTCTTTTTACTTTACTTATTTTAATCAAAAATATATATTTTTTTTAACTTAAACAAAACTGGAGGAAAAACATGGAAAATCAGAATTTTTTTGAAACAATTTCGCACGAATTTGACTTGACTGACGAGGAGCTTTTAAAAAAAGCAAAGCTGGCTGCTAAGAAAAATTCAGAATTAAAATCTTTAACTTGCAAATTTGAGGAAATGAAAAAAGCCCAGAAGGGAACACTAGACGTGGAAAACGGAGAACTTCAAATTTTACTTGAACATATTAAAACCGGAAAAGAAAGCAGGCAAGTTAATTGCAGAGTTGAAAAAGATTATAAGGAATGCGTTATTAAATATTTTTATAACGATATTATTATCAAAGAACGGGAAATGGATGCTTGGGAAAAACAAATGCATCTTGATGAAATTAAAAATAAAAAAGGCATTGAAAAAATTGTTGATGAAAAATTAGATCAAAGAATGAAGGATATTTCGCCAACAAATCCCGAAAATGAAAAGTCTATTCCTGTTGATCCTGGCAACTTTCCTGGAGACGTAAACTAATGGGATCATATTTTTTTACAATACCATTTGAGCCTAAAGCTACAGATAATCACAAATATGTTTCTCGTGATTTTAGACTTAGTAAAATATATTCAGATTTTAAAAATATTATTGCTAAGGAAATGTTCAAATCTAATTTGACTTTTAAAAGAGCCAAAGTTCTTGTGAGTTTTATTGTCTATAAGCCAACATTACGCGTAGATTGTCATAACTTCACAAAAATTCTTTGTGATGGGATAAAGCTTTACACTGCCCGAAAGGAATTGCCAAAAAAATTAAGAGTTGATGACAACTGGTTTTCAGTAAATTCCGATTGGGTAATTGACAAACAAAATCCTAGAATTGAAATTAGAATTAGTCAGGGGGATTAATGACAAAAGAATACAGAGTGCCAATATTTATGTGGCTACGTAAAAAAACAAAGAAAGATTTAAGAAAAATAAAAAAGCTTTGGAATCTTAAATCGATGGGGGCCGCTACGGAAAAGGCCGCAGAAATTTTACTTAAAAATGATCTATTAACAACAAAGGAGAACGAAAATGGAAAATGAATTAACAGTAATTGGTGAAAGAAGTATTTCTGAAGTTTCATCTCAAGTACAAAAAATACAAGACTTAATGAGAACCATAATGAAAAAAGGTGAACATTATGGTGAAATACCTGGTTGTGGAAATAAGCCTACTCTTTTAAAACCAGGAGCAGAAAAAATTTGCTTTGTTTTTCGTCTTATTCCTACATTTCAAATTACTATGCGCGATTTGCCGAATGCCCACAGGGAATACGAAGTTACTTGCACCCTTGAACATGAGGGTAGAGTTGTCGGGCAGGGTTTGGGTTGCTGTTCCACGATGGAATCAAAATATAGATTCCGCTCAGAAAATACCCAAAAACCTGTTCCCGCCGAATATTGGAATAATAGAGATACTTCTCTATTGGGCGGCCCCACATTTAAAACAAAAAAGATTGATGGGAAATGGTATATTTTTCAGCAAGTAGAGTACGATAATCCCGCCGATTATTATAATACTTGCCTGAAAATATCAAAGAAACGGGCTTTTGTTGACGGGGTGATTACAGTAACAGCCGCCGGAGACATAATGACACAAGATCTTGAAGATTTGCAAGACAATGGGATTTTACCAGAGGTCGAAACAAAACAAGCACCTATGCAAAAAGCCCCGCAAAGGCAAGGTGAAGCATCCGGTCAGACTACAAATCTGAAATCAGCATATTGCAAACTTGAAAAAGAAGATGTCAAAACAAGGGACATGCTCAAGCAGAAGGGTTTTAAATGGAATCCTGAAAAGTTTATATGGGAGAAAATGGTTACCGAGGAAGAGTTGAAAGACCTTTTAGAGATAGTCGATATCAAGGTAAAATAAAATGAAAATAGAACTTGATGAAAATCATAAATATTCTGTTGATGGAAAACCGTATCCAGGTGTTACCGAAATTCTGGGAGGGTGCGGAATAATCGATGACACCTGGTTTACGGAACAGGATGCAATACGTGGAACCCATATTCATATGGCCTGTCAATACCTCGACGAGGGATGCCTAGACAGAGATACGGTAGATCCATTGTATTTGCCGTATCTCATGGCATACGAGAAGTTTTTGAGAGAGTGCAAACCAAAATGGGAAGTAATAGAATTTAAAGTTTTTAACAAGGACTATTTATATGCAGGAACTCTAGATAGATTTGGCACAATGTTTAACGAGCAATGTTGTGTCGATTTGAAAAGTGGGACGCCTCAAAAATGGGTAGGTTGTCAACTTTCAGGTTATACCCAGGCGCTTGCATCCATGTATTTTAATACGGATGGACCTTTCCCGTCAATTGATTGTCGTTCAAAAAGATACGGCCTTTACTTATCAAAATATGGAACTTACTATTTGAAGGAATATAACAATCGTGATGACTGGAGGGGTTTTACTGCGGCCTTAAACGTTTGGAAGTGGAAACACAATAAATGAAAAGCAGGAACCATGAAAAAACTTTATATCCTTTTTGACGACAGAGCAAATTACAATGTTGATGATTCAACAGAAATATGTGTTGCTCGAAACATAAGAGAAATAAAAAGAGATAGTAAAAACTTTCCTAAAAATTATGTTTGGTTCAAATATGATCTAATTGAGGGAGAGGCGAAAAACGAAAAAAGACTTGGTACATGTAAAGAGATATTAACTAATTTTAAAAGGAGAGAATATGGAAGAAGCAAAATTACAAAGTGAACTATTACCAGTTATTCAAAAAGCACAGCAATTAAAAATTACAACTAATGATGAATATAAAGAAGCTGGAGAATTTTTAAAATTTATAAAGGGCAGGCAAAAAAAAATTGATGGAGAATTTGATCCAGGCATTAGCGCAGCTTTTCTGACACACCGTACATTAACTACGCAAAAGAAAAAATTTGCGATTCCCTACGCAGAGGCCGAAACTTGCGTAAAAAAGGAAATGGGGAGGTTTTCGCTTGAACAAGAAAATAAGCGCAGAGAAGAACAATTGCGTCTTGAGGCAGAACTTAAGGAAAAGCAGGAAGCGGAAGCCCTTAAAGCTGCCGAAATGGCCGAACAGGCAGGAAATCAAGAGGAGGCTAGGGAAATCCTACAGGACGCAATAAATAATGCACCTACGGTCATTGTGGAGAATACTACAAGGGCAGAAGGTATATCAACCCGAAAAACATGGAAATGGAAACTTATAGACAAAAACCAAGTTGATCCTATTTTTTTGATTGTAGACACTAAGCAGGTTGATCAAATTGTTCGAGCAATGGGTAAAAACGCCGAATTTGAGGTTAAGGGAATTTTATGTTATGAGGAGACAATAATCAGTTCAAGGAGTATGTAATTATGAAGTCAATATTGCATAAAGTCTTATGTTTTTTTGGGTGCCATTATTACCGCAAACCAAGAAAGCCAAAGCAACTACCGGTTTTTACGACAGGCTATTTCCCTATTCACAGATATTGTCGGTTTTGTAAAAAGGAGGAAGTTTAAAAATGAAACTAAAATTTGAAAACATCAAACTAGGTCAAACGGTGTGGGTTAATGGCATAAAGCGCGTTATAACTGCTAAAGCCAAATTTGAGCAATCTTTTCAGCCTTTTGAATTATATAGCTTTTCGGAATCATTAGAGGGGTTAAAATTTAGGCGTTTTGATGCTGATAATATCTATAGTGATTCGCCAATAGAGCGTATAAAAAATGCCTTTACAAATGCCGCAAAAGATATATAGTGATTTTACCTTTTTTATTAGTTACCTCATGGGGGCCCGAACCGCAAGTTGGGCCTCCCCTCTCTTAAAAAAATAATTTCATTTTTTACTTTACTTTTGAAAATAGATAGTGTATATTGACGTTCATGTTTGGATTAACTATTAATATTAATTTTTGGATACTATAGAGAATCGGGGCAATTTTATTCTCGTCTAAAACCAAACATATAAGGTTGCCCCGAGTTTTTATGGAGGTGCAGCATGACCAAAGTAACCCATTATTGTGATTTATGTAAAAAAGAGGCTTTCGTAGGATTTGGAGAATTTAACTTGCAAATTAATGGTGAAGACATAGGTAGACCCTTTCCACTTATGAATGGAGCCTATGAAGTATGTTCGGATTGCCACAAAACACTTAAAGACGCACTTAAAGAAACATATAGAGCTACTCTAGAAAAACTTAGGAAGTAATATGGCAAAACAACGATTAGTTGAAACAGCAATATGGCAAGACGGTTGGTTTTTAAATCTATCTTCTGATGCAAAGCTTCTTTTTTTGCATGTTTGTACTTCTCCTTTAACTAGGGAAAGCGGATTTCTGGAATTACCTGATAGCCTTATGGTTCCATATTTATATTCTAATGCAAGACTAATAAAAGCACGTAAAGAAGTACAAGAAAAGCTAAAACACGATGCAAAAAATAATCTTTATTTACTGATAAATTTTTATTTCAAAAACTGTAAAAGTCCCAAAATGATACCCGGTGCGTTAAATGATTTGCAGCGATTTCGAAATTCTTACCTAAGTTTACTGTTTATAGAGAAAAATAAGCATATAGCTGATTTTATTAATATTAGGGATACCCTATCAGAAAATACCGATACCCTATCGATAGGTTGCAATGATAATGATAATGATAATGATAATGATAATGATATTAATATTAATATTAATATTAAGAAAGAAGATATTAATAATATCTCTATACCCGAATTGGATTTTGAGGAACTATGGAAACTATATCCCAGGAAAACAGATAAAAGAGATGCCCTTGAAAGATTTACAAAAACCATTAAAACCCAGGAAGACTATAATAACCTTAAAAAAGCAATTATAAATTACGATACGCATCAAAAAAATCTAGGAACCGAACTTAAATATATAAAACACTTTGCTACTTTTTTAAATAAAGACAGATGGAAAGAGTGGGTTAACTTTACAAAACAAGACAGTTTAAGGGAGCAGGGCATAGGCCAAATTAGGGACGATTTTAAATTACCAGAGGAAATTGAGAATGAACAGATCCAATTTTAATGAAAAGTTTGCAGAAATGCAAACTGCATTCGGAAAGAGGTGTAATGAGGCACTAATGGAACTATATTATAAAAAGCTAGTCTGGATTCCAGATCAGACATGGTCAGACATCTGCAAAGAAATAATAGAAAATGATGAGCGTTTTCCTACAATTTCTAGGTTTTTACAAAATAAGTCTATCGGGATTCGCAACGGAATACCTCCGTCTTGTGGTCAACATGGTTGTAGTGACGGCATAGTAACCTTGATAGATACGGAAACACTTTTAGAGTGGGCCGCAATATGTCCTAACGGACAATGCCGGGCCAGTTATTTTCAAAGTCATAATTCTAAACGGTTTTTAGAAGAAGTTCCAATGAAACGACCGCACACCAATTTTAAAACAGACTGGCTGATAACGGAATTTAATAAACTTGATGAAGAGAAAAAACTCAAATATGAAAAATATATTCAAAAGATGATCAATCTAACAAAAAAGGAGGCAAGACGTGTTCAAGATTAGAGGGAAAATTTATGAATAACAAATTACGCAAAGAGATAGAGAAAAGCTATAAAACAATGCTTAAAGTTGAAGGGTATCCAGATGAATGTTTTATCACTGAAAATTATGGATTTTATGACTCTGTTATCAATTGGGCCGTTGCCGAGATCGAGAAGAGAATAAATGAACCGAAAAGTTGTGATAACTGTAGTTCTAAATATTCAGCGGCTAATTGTCACGGCTGCGTAAATTCTGAAAATTGGAGGGCCAAGACATGAGTGAAAAACCTATTATTAAAAGACTAACTCGTTTTGCTGGCAATGGTATTTTTCAACAGTACGAAATAGGCATAGGCGGGGTTACTGAGATTAAAGACGAATCAGTGGAATATTCAGATGCGCTATATACAGCATATGCGGTTTACAGTAATGAGAAAATAAGGGTTAGACTTGAATATTGTACAGTAGAGGTGGTTTATGAGTAAGAAACTTTTAATTTCAAAAGACGAACTATTACTGGATCAAACGATAGATTATATCAAAAATAGTTTTGAACAGGTTGACGAACCAGAAGATCAATCAATTGGTTGGGACTGTATAAAATGGCTAAAAAAAATAAAAAGACAAATTTCAAAAAGCGAAAGAAGCACACTTCCCCGCAAAGACGAAACGCCGTTCAATGTTGATAGTAGAGTGTGGCATCCAGAATTTGGCTTTGGAACAGTTTTGTTAATTACGGCTAGATTTAAAGGCTACAGGTCATTATCAATTAAGTTGGATATTCCGGTAATATTTAGAGGTAAAGTGTATCATCAAATAATACCAGACAAATATCTTTTTCACGCATCAGATCCGTGCATAGCTATATTCGGGATTGAGCCAGAGGGGGGCAAAAAATGAGAGAAATAAAGTTTAGAGCTTGGGATAAAAATAAAAAAGAAATGGAACTTTTGGATTCTTTTTTTGAGGTGCAAAAGATGTGTAAAACAGAGAACGAATTAAATAATCTTGTTTTAATGCAATTTACCGGCCTCAAGGATAAGAACGGGAAAGATATTTATGAAGGGGATATTGTCAAACATATTCCCACAATAGTTGATATGGATGACCACTGCCCACATTTGCGGATAATAAAATGGAATGAAAAATATGGATGTTTGTCGTTCTTCAGACTTGATGGAACTGAAGGCGGTTCTGGGTTTACCTATTGCAAAGAAAATTTAGAGAAACTTTTTGAGGTCATCGCTAATATTTACGAAAACCCGGAACTTTTGGAGGCCCAGCAATGACAATCGCAATGACTATCAAAAACGTGAGGGAAATATGAATCAATCAATCGATTACAAACAAATGTGGAACGAACTAAAACAATATTTTATTGAAACGGAAAAAGCCAAAAGTCAAGTTGGTATAAGGCATGTAGTAGAAATGTTTGAAGCCGTAGAACAGCCTCCGCGCCTTATCAGTGATGATGATAAGCAAAGGATTATCTGGCCGGAATGTGCTCAATGTTCTGAAAAAGAGAAATGTAGAATTAAATGTGGTCGAGGATTTTTCCTCACCCGACGCGAGCGCATCTTGAGGTATTTGGGGGCTTTGGCGGATAAGGTGAATGAGGGATGGAAGCCAAAAGCTGACGGTAAGGAATTTACTTATGAAATTGGGTACAGTAGAAGTCTGGGTTTAGAAATAACCTTTAACGTGCCACTCATAACATATTACTGCGTTTATTTTGTATCTCAGCAAGCCGCCGAACGCGTTCTGGCCGAAGCAAGGCCGGAATGGGAAGAGCTGTTTGGGATTAGGAAGGAAGGGGAGAAATGAAAGAACCATCAAATTATAATTACGAAGCAATGGATGAGTACCTTGAAGAGCAGAATAAAAGATTTAGGCGCAGGGCAAACCGGATTAAAATTGACGGATTTACCTGTAAAAATATTAGGCATTATGTACCGGGTTTTCCATATTATGAAGAGCCTTATGATACGTGTATTGCAATAGGCGGGATGTGTTTCTGTGCCTACGAAAAAACAAAATGCTATAAATATCAAAAGGAAGGTGGGGAATGAGAACTTATGCGCAAAGATTGTCCGAAGCTAAGGGTATATATGAAGCAGGACTAGAGAGAGTCAGCACTACTCCCGAACCCAATGGTCAAAAATTTAGAAAGGGAACCTTTGTGGATATAGCAGAAGATTTAGGGTGCTGTATGCAACATTTCCATAATGGTATTCCGGCAAGAGTTGAATACACTTATGCACACGCCTATTGGGGAAACGATATAAATTCGTATAGTCTTTTAGTTCGCGGTGAAAGCGGTCATTGGCGATCTGTAGCTTGGTATGATGAGCAGCAGCTAACCGAGATAAAAGAAGCTAAAAGAATTAAAAAATACCAAAATGAGATAAAGTTACAATCTAAGAAGGAAGGTGAGAAATGAATAAGACCCAGGAACAACAAGACAATGAGGCAATAGGCTTTATAGTAGATTCAAGATTTAATGGTATGTTGTTTACTAGAAATATTTCTAATAAAAAGAAGAAAGGATATTTCAAGGTTTATTATCTCTATACTGAGGGCTATTATTGGGAAGAAGGAGACAAATTATTTAGAAATAGATTAAAAAAACACTTAATGAGATTGAAATACGAGAAATAGAAAATGAAACTATTATCAAATAATCACGTTAGAAAATTAAAGCAAGCCATACGCCTAAAATGTACTGACTGCTTGGGTGGTATTAAAACATCGATCCCCGAATGCTGTATTACAAGATGTGCGCTTTACCCTTTTAGGACTGGACATATTAACGATAATCTGAAATATAATAAAAAAACAGGAAGGTGGGAAAATGAAAAATCTATTTCTTAATTTTATTTTACCTGGAATATTTTATGCGCTTATATTTTTTATAACTATGTTTTTCTTTGCAAGCGCCATATTTAGTTGCAATAATGGCATGGCTGAAAAGTGCTACAAGGTTGTTGGCTCAAAATGCGTGAATAATGTTTGTGATGTGTATATTAATAATTCTGCTAAATGGGAGGAAATAAGAATTTATGAAGATGCCAAATATGGCGATCAGCTTTGCAGGGATGAGGTTGTACATAGAAAGAAATAAAGCTGGAATAATTACAATTAATCCTTAAATGGGAAAAAGAGGAATCTAAAATATGTCAGAACTTAACAGAAAATTTAAATATATAGAGGCAAGAAAAGAAGTTTTAATCTTCATTTTTGAAAATCAAAAACCGGGGAAAAGATCATTTAATTTATCAGATATTAAATGTCGAATTGATTCAGAAGGAATAAAGCATTGTAAGTGGTGCGATAATCCTATTATTGGAAAAACAAATCGTCAATATTGTTCTTCTGATTGTTATTCTTCTGCATTTTTTTATTGCAGACCGCACGCACATTTTTCAAAGATGTTTATATTAGAAAGACAAAATAATAGATGTGCACAATGCAATATTTCCTTGTCAACAAATGGATCAAATTGGGAATTAGATCATATTGTTTCAGTATATCATGGTGGCAGAATGTTTGATCCTACAAATAGACAAGGATTATGCAAAAAATGCCATAAATTAAAAACAAAAAATGAAAGGGTATCGATATGAAAACAACCACAATGCAGCATGAAACAGTAAATGTTCTGTTGCGGAAGCAGAAGGGAAATAGCTATGGAAGATTATAAATTAAGCCAGATAAAAGATATGTGCAAGAAAACTAAAGATTGTGGAAAATGTAAATTTGAGAAATATTGTAAAGAGTTAATGAGCGGGTATACACTGCCAGATAAATGGGAAATTGAAAAAGAAGAAAGAACATGTGAGACATGCAAATTTTTAAGAGGTAATAAAGTTACATGTGTGAATTGTTTCAGAATTAAGCTTGATAAGCTTGTTGATTGCTGGGAGGGAAAATAATGGATAAACAAATTGATGAAAAGGATACAGATACAAAAACCAGCATATTACCAGAATTTTACATGAAAACTGATATTAGAAAATGGTTTAAGGAACAAAAATCTATTATAGAAGACAACATGGAATTTTTTAAATTAGTGGAAAATAAAAAAATAAGATGGACAGGACCATCGCTGGGTTTTGATATTTGGGATATAAGCAGAGAGGATTCTACTACTTATTTTGTGCCTAAAAACCTTAAATTGGTTGCTGATATAGTTTTAATTTATGGGGATATTTGTTTGAAAAATGGCAAAAATTTAAAAGATGTTTTTACAGAAGTAAGGGAGGGATTTAATATAGACCCATTAACCGGGTATAAATGGGAATTATTGGAGGAGAAATGATAACTCAAAAAATTGAAGAGATAGAACAATGCGGGTGTTTTTGGAAAATAGAATTAAATAGTTTTATTTTAAAAGCACGATATATAGCCAGCGCAGCCCCCTTTAGCAAACCGGATAAAATATACCGAGCAGAGGGAGAGGATTTTTTTGAAACACTTTGTAAGTTACGTAATCTTGTTTTAGACGGAGAGGTAATATGAAAAAATGGGAACCATTATCATGTCAAAGTGAGGGTTGTGAAGAAATTACAAAAATTCACAAAAGTAACTTATTTGCAGATGGATATTATACAGAATGCGAAAAGCACGGATGGAGATGTTCATTAAAGACTCATTTATATAACTATGAATTTTGGATGCGTACAAGATATGAAATATTTAACCCATATGAAGGAGAGCGCGAAAATGTATTGCGGACAAAAAGGGATTGACATTATAGTAAAATTCGAGGGGGAGAAATGAAAAAATTTAAAGTAAGGTATCTCAAAGACACGTGGAAGAAAAATTATCCTAATCTTAACTATATTGAACAAGAAGTCACTGTGCAGGCATTTTTCTTGGGATTTAACGGTGCAAGCTACCATTTTCTTGTAGATAAAAAGCCCTTAAGTCTTAACATGAATGATATTATAGAAATGAAATTTTTAGGAGTTATACAAAATGAAAACTAATAGTAAGAAATAGGAGCTAAAATGATTGTAAAAAGGAAGTTAATTAGAATATTAAAAAAAAGATTAAAAGATTATGAAAATTATTTATTTGAAAACGGTAACATAGTAATGCATTATACTTGCGATCTGATTGATCGATCCCCTATAAACGGCTATTACTGTAGCAAATGCCCTTTAAATATAACGGGCAACACTGAACTTTATCTTTGTTCAGGTATATATCCAGGTGAAAATATCAGAAATAAAACAGAATATAGGTATCTTGAATTAATTTGTTTTATCGATTATTTGGAGAAAAAAAATGAAATTAATACATAAAGGTAATAATTTTGGGGTTAGAATATGTGACAACAAAAAAACCAATATATTAGAATCATCTTATCATTGGGGGGAAGTTACGTGTCCGGCATGTTTAAAAGATAAACCTAAAAATAAAATAAAAAATTGCGGCAATTGTTACCCAATGGATTGCCCTGTGGTAGGATTGCGCGAGAATACTAAAAATTTTAGTTGTAATTTTTATAAAGCAAAGAGGTAAGGCAATGAAGTGCAATAATAGGGGAATTGAACTTATAAAAAAGTTTGAGTTATGTAGACTTAAGGCTTATCAACAAAAATATGAAGGAGTATCTGACAAAATAACTATTGGTTATGGACATACAGGCAAAGATGTTTTCTTGGGGCAAGTAATCACTCAGGAAGAAGCAGATAGACTCTTGATTATTGACCTGAAAGAACGCGAAGATCAAATCAATATTTTATGTGATGCCGACAACGTTATTCTAAATGAAAATCAATTTTCGGCGTTGGCCAGTTTTGTTTTTAATTTGGGCATAGGCGCATTGAGAACATCTACGCTATGGAATAATATTTGTAAGAAAAAATTTAACAATGCTGCGTCTGAATTTGAAAGATGGATAAATTTTCAGGGACATAAAATGCTATTTCTACTGACAAGACGACAAGCAGAGAAGAAATTGTTTTTAGAACCAATTGAAATAAAGGAGGACACAGAATGAAACGAAAAGCTAGAAGGATCAAGGTTGATGGTAAAACGTGTAAATTTTATAATGACATTGGGACTGTTATTTCAAAGCCGCCGTATAGTGATTGCAAAATAACTCCTTGGTGTATCTGTACTAAACAGAAAGATATTTGTGAAGATTACGAGAGACAATTATCACCGGAAAGCGTTACAACTGAAGACTTCAGTTATACAGATAACCCCGAATATTTGGAGGTATGAAAATGTTTAAAATTTTAGTGATAACTTTATCTATTGTTTTTTTATTGGTTTTAGTAATGGGTTATGGCATATGGAAAATTGAAACCAGAATTAAAAACTATAGCAGTAAAAATTAATAAAATAATTGTTTACTTTTGAAATTTAAAATTATAAGGTGTTCTACGGTATGGTAAACAAAAATATAATTCAAGCGTTTTATTCAAAGAGGGGGGGCTTTAAATCATACCAGGCGCTTCCCCTCATTTTAAACAGGTAAATAATGGTAGCGTATTTTCTTAAAAAAAGAATAATGAAACGAGATAAAAAGATTAAGAAACTTGAGATGAAGATTCAAGATTGTAAAACTGTAGCTTACTTGGCTGATGCCAAGATTCGATCAATAAGGGGAGGCATTTTTCCGCTCACTGATAAAGATAATTCTCTACAACCGACTCCCCTTATTTTTAAGAGCAAAAAAAGGATAGATGAATTTATTGGAAAATTCATAAATAAAACTTTACAATCCTAAAATTTAATATAATATTCTTTACATGGTAGCGAAAAATAAAAAAACACACTTGAAACGCATAGTAAATGGGGCGGATTTTCTTACTACCATACTTCCGCCCCAGGCTTAATTGGGGGTTAGATTGGAACCGTATCTTGTAGGAACTATTAATTTAAAAGACGGCAATAGATTTGATTATCCTTACAGGGAAAGCATAACGGCTATGGCTAAAGTTTGTGATAAGGTTGTAGTGTTTGTTGCTTCAAATTGTACCGACGGGACTAATAAAGTTGTTTATGAAATGGTAAAAGAAAACTCAAAAATATGGCCGGTATTCGCGGTAAAATGGGAAGGCAAAGCCGAAGAGATTTATTATAATTTTGAAAAATATTTTTATAGTAATATTTGCCCGACAATTTGGTTTGATTGGGGCAAGGCTAATTTATGGAGACTGCATTTAGACAGCGATGAAATAATACACGAGAGCTGCTATAGCAAATTCAGAGAAGTAATACAAAATAGCGAATACGATGGTTATTATATTAGGCGAGTAAATCTTTTTAAGAAATTTAATTTATGTAAAAAATATGGAGTTAACAAACTTTGTGGCGATGACAATATAAGACTAAAATTCATACCACCAACAAAAGAATATGTTTTTGTTAACCCACACATGGAGGGATTTCCAAAAACAGTAAAGACTACAAAGAAATATATAGATGAACTAGTGGTTTTTCACTATAGCTACATGAGATATGGAAATATTATTATTGACAAGGCAATAGACTTTCAGAAAGAATTTTTGGGTTACGTTGATCCAGGAATAGAGGAAATGAAGCGGCAAGGGAAATATACACCCTATCATTGTGGTGATTCTGATTTAATGCCTATTCCCATGCCGCACCCGGCTATTATGTCAGAATATATAAAAAAACATTCATTTGACCCCAGCAGAGCAATACAGGCGGTGTAAAATGGGTATTTATAAATATGAAGCAGAAAAACTTAAACCACTAATTAATCAATTTTTAAAAGGCAATAAAAAAATTATTGATATTGGTTCGGGCGGTTACAGAATAACCGAAAATACATATACTGTTGATAGCAGAAGGCTGCCTGATGTAGATTTAGTGATCAGTCCTGATGATATTTATAGGCTTCATGAATTTGATAAGTTTGAAAGTGGATGGGATATCTGCGTAAGCAGCCACGTACTAGAACACTTAACAAACGATAGAGCCGCACTACTAAGTTGGTCAAAGCTTCTTAAGAAAGACGGCATAATGATTCTTTATTTGCCAGATGTTAATTATTATAAAGAGGATAACCCTGACCATAGACAGCAATACACATTAGAGAATTTTTTCGATAAGCTGCATAATGAATTTGATTTTATGGAATTGATAAGCAGCTTTAGGGACATTCGCCAGGAATGCTATTCCTTCTGTGTAATTCTTAAAAAGAAATATATACAATCGACAGAGAGGTATTATTAATATGAATTTCAGTTTTGTAATTCCAAACTATAAGGGCCATAAGCTTCTTGAAACATGTCTTGCAACACTTAGGGTTTTTCATAAAGACGATGAAGTAATAGTTGTAGATGATAATTCCCCTGGAGAATTTAAAGAATACATTAGAGAAGTTTCTAAAAAATATAATGCAAAACTTATTGAGAATAAAAATAATGTGGGCTTTGCTACTACAGTTAATAACGGGATTCAGGCGGCAAGTGGAGACGTTTTTATTCTTGTTAATAATGACATAATTTTTACTCAAAATATAACACAAAAGCTTGAAGAAGATTTTAATAATATTCCTAAATTGGGAATAGTTGGCGGCCTTTTATTTTATCCTAATGGAAACATTCAGCATGGCGGAATTATAAGACAGTCATACCAAGGTAGACAGCTATTCCATCATAGAGGATGGGGGCCGAATGGTACTAGGAAACCTTTTAAATTTGCTCCAGAGGTTTGGTTTTCAGACTTTCCGATAGCCTGTACGGGTGCATTACTTGCAATAAATAAAGAGATGGTTGAGGAAATAGGTTATTTATGCCAACAATTCTTTTTAGCGTTTGAAGACGTAGCATATAACTTAAAAGCCTGGGAAAATGATTGGAAAGTATTCTATGATAGAGACATAAAGGCTATACACGCAGAAGGGGCAACCAGGGGCAATAGCGTTGAAGATAAAAAGAAAAAAAACCCTGAAGGGCTTAAGAAAGAAATAAAGGGACAGGCTATTTTTGAGAAAAAATGCCTAAAGATAGATTTTAATAAAATTGATGAAAAGAGGGAGGAACTTAATAATTCTATAAAAATAAAGAAGCTTTCGGCTATTAATAAAAAAGCCGGATCAATCACCATCAAGAGAGTAGGGGCTCTTGGTGATGTTTTGATGATAACGCCTATTGTTAGGTTCATTAAAAAGCAATTCCCATATATTGATATTCATATAATGACAAAATACTTTGAGCTTTTTAAAAACAATCCATATGTAAATTCCGCATCATTGCAATATAAAGACTGCGACATGTTTATTGATCTTGATGGAGTTTATGAATCCAAGCCAGGTTTACACATTTTAGATTCTTATGCAATTGCTGTTTTAGGTTTTGGTTTGGATCTTAACGATGAAAATTTTCATCTTGATATGATTTCAGATCAGGAAACTGAAAAATCAGAAAAAGAAACTATTGATCTTAACTTTTGTAGTGAAAAATATATTTGCATAAATATGTCAAAAAGCTGGGATAGTAGAACGCTGTCAATAGAAACCTGGGATAAAATAATAAGCAGCTTTTTAGATAAAAACTATTTTGTTGTTAATCTTGGAACCGACAAAGATGATAACTCAACACACGAAAGCAATAGAAACTATTTCGATCTGAGGGGGAAATTGTCAATTCACCAAACCCTAGAATGGATAAAACATTCAAGCTTGTATATAGGCATGGATTCAGGACTTCTTCATGTTGCGCAATGTACGGATACTCCGGTTGTAGGTATATTTACTTGTGTTGAACCTGGAACCAGAATAACCAGAAAAGAAAAAACGATTGCCATAGTTCCAGAAGAAGGTAAATGTGCTTTTTGCTGGCATACATTTAAAGGCGTAACTAACATTGAATGTAATCTTAAAAACACAGATAACTATCTTGAATGCTGTACTATAACGGCTGAAAATATTATTAATAATACTAAAAATCTTTTAGGGGAAAGTCTATGAAATTAGGTTGCTTTTATCCAAACATCAATGATTATACTTCCTTTTATCGCGGCCATGGGGTATTGTGCGAAATACCCAAAATAGTTTCTAATTTTGAAGCAGTGAATTTATCGCAATGCAGCTGGGGAACTTTAAAAGATAAAGATATTATATTCTTTCAGAGACCGTTTAGAAATTCAGAAAAAGAAAATGAAGTTGAAGCCGTGAGGCTTTGTAAGCTCTATAATAAAAAGGTTTGGGTAGATTATGACGATTTGCTTTTAGATTGCCCAGATCATATCCCTATAACTAAGATTCACGGCAAAAAACAGATTAACGAAAACATAAAAAATATTATTAGCAAAGCTGATCTTGTAACTGTATCAACTGAAAAACTTAAGGAATATTTACAGCCCTTTTCGTGTAAATCTGAAATTGTAGTTGTCCCTAATGCATGGGATAATTACATGTTTCCATTATCGACAAGACATACTTGTAAGCCAATGACTAAAACCGTTTTATGGCGCGGTTCCGATACCCATAAGCCCGATCTTATGAAACATGAAAAGGATATTGTTGAAACCATAAATGCTTTCCCTGATTTTAAATTTATTTTTATGGGGTATAACCCTTCGTTCATAACCACAAAAATAAAACAAAAAAATGTTGTGCTTATAGCGGGGGCAGATATAGGGTTGTACATGGAATATCTTAATGCTACGCCTGCTTACTTAGTTATAGTGCCCCTTGATAACATACCCCTAAACCAGTGTAAATCAAATGTAGCCGCCTTAGAGGCCTCCTGGGCTGGGGCTCATTGCTTAGCCCCTAATTGGCCAGAATGGCAACACGCCCTGATTGATACTTATGATGTAGATAAGGAAGGATCTTTTAAGGAAAAGCTTTTTGAAAATCTTTCTAATTTTGATAAATCCATAAGTGCCGAGGCTAATTGGGAATGGGTTAAGACCGAAAGACTGCTTTCTCAAACTAACGGTATAAGGGTAAATTTATTATCTAAATTAATTAATGGCGGTATTTGAAATGAGATGTTTTTTTGTAACAATCGATCTTAGATCTAAAAATATTCTTTCACGTGAGGAAATAATAGAATTTCATAATGTTCTTGTTAGGCACTATAAAGCAGACACGGCACAGATTATTTATGATTTAAAAAATCTCATTTTAGATATTGTTAAAATGTACCAAAAAACCAGAGGGGCATTAGTAAGCTTTTCAGAAATAACCGAACAGGATTACGACAAGCTTATAATCCTTGATGAAAATATACCAGCATACACTATTAAAATACCTGGAGTTGAAATTGGAAAATAAGGAATTTGTAAAAAAGGTTAATAACGTAGAGGCTGAATATCTTGGCATAATTAGCAACTGGTATCATTCAAATACGGAAAGATTTGAAACCCTATACGTTCCGAAATTATATAATATTGAAAAAAGAGAAGATGGCCTTTATGCACACTATGAATTTATAAACGGCAAACAATATCAATGGTCAGAGCATGAGGACAAGGAAGGGTACGGAGGCAAAGATATCCCCCTTGAAACAGCTCAAATGTGCTTCAATGCTATAAAGGAACTTAACGGGTTCACTAATAATGACTTTCAATTTAGAAATTTAATTTTCATGGAGACTGGCAAAGTAGCCCTTATTGATTATGAAAGCGCGGAATGGACAGAAGATCAACTTTACAGAAACTCTTCCTATATTTTCATGCTAATGTGGAATAATCCCGAATGGAAAAAAGAATTTGTAAGTTTATTGAAAACTGTAAACGGATTTAACAAAAACAAATTTTGGCGCTGTCTCAATGGTAATTTATTAAGGCTTATCAGACATTGGAGAAATAACGAAAATCTTTTTAATGTAATATTAGATCAGATAACAACCCTTAAAGAATTTAGTATTTATTGGGAAGGCGTTAATATAAGCATGATAAAGAGTGGACTTAATTACCAATATTTCCCAGAATTTCAAGAAGTTCCTTTTAATAAAAGCATTCAATCTAATTCACCAGAAAAACTAAGAGCCCTTAATTTACCTGATTTAACAGGGGAAGTAATTCTGGATATTGGATGTAACACAGGGTATTTAGCATTTAAATTTTCGGAAATGGGGGCAACATATACGGTATGCATTGATATTAATGAAACTAATATTGCAAAGGCTAATGAACTTAATAAAATTTATAATTACGATTCTATAGTTTTTTTAAACTGTGATTTATCTTTAATATCCAACTGGTTTTCAATGATAACATGCACAAGCATGTTTCAATATATAGAAGACAAAGTAAAATTTATAGATAAAATATCAACAATACTTTATTATAAGGGGTTGTTCATTTTAGAGACACCAATTGCCGAAGAGGATACTCTTTTTAATATTGAGCCAAAACGCTATGTTCCATCTGAAAAAACTATACTGGAGCTTATAAAAGATAAATTTGATTTAATATATAGCGGCCCGTCAAATTTACCAGATAGAAAGGTTTATCATTTTAGGCTAAAATAAAGGGACAAAGTAATATGAAAACAATTGATTATAATAAAAAAGAACAGTTTAAAGTAAAATATGCAGGAATAAACGGAAAATATGAAGCTATATTTATGATAACCAAACTGGTTGTTAGTAATAGAGAAGAAATGACTATAACCTCAAGAAAAATTAAATATATTCTAAAACCAAAGAAGAAAGCTAAATAACATATGGGGCTAAAGTGTAAATACATGAGAAACAAGCCTAATCGAAGAGTGGTGAATTTACTACAAGTAAAAGATTCCGGCGAAATCTCTTCTTGGCCCCACCAACTTTATGAACTTTAAAAGGATATATGATAGTCGGAACTTGTGAAAAATGCAATACATGGGGGCCAGTGGAGCGACATCATAAATTGAGTCAGAGCAAACTTAACCGAAGACTGTATGGTGATTTACTTGAAAACCCTATCAATATTCAATATCTCTGTCCCGGATGTCATAAAAATAGACCTGTAGATAAACTTAGTGAAATTGAGTTCTGCAACTTGTTAAATATAGTTCCCAGAAGCCGCACAGGCTTGAAAATATGGGAAAGACTTAAATTATTAAATCAGTGTAAGGGTATCATTGAAATTATAAAAAACGCATAAGGGGGAAATATGGAAGAGAATGCAAAAGAAATAGAAATTCACTCTAAGGTAATAACTTTTATTCCTATTTCGGAACTAAAAGAACATCCCAAGAATCCTAACAAACACAGCAAAGAACAAATTGAGCAAATGTGCATTATTATTAAGGCAAACGGGTTTCGTGATCCCCTTACGATGTCTAATCTTTCCGGCTATGTACTTGACGGATGCGGTAGAATACAGGCAGCTAAAAAACTGGGCATGAAAGAGCTTCCGGTAATTAAGCAAGACTATGAAAACGAAGACATGGAATATGCTGACATGGTTGCCAGGAACGCTTTAAATCATCAATCACAACTTGATTTCCCAATGATTAACCTGGAAATGGAAAACTTGGGCCCGGACTTTGATATTGATTTGCTTGGATTAAAGGATTTCTTAGTTGAACCATCAGATAAAGAAATAAAAGAAAAAGAAGTTGATGAAAACATTGAAACAAAAAACATATGTCCGAGTTGTGGTTATGAATGGTAAAGAATTAGATTGGTTTCCAAAACCTAATAATAAAATTATAACTTTCAAAGAAGCAGTTAAAAATATAAAAATAAATTCAATTCCTCCGCCCTTGTCCCCTTGTTTTATAAAATGGGTACCATTAATGAATCAGGGTCAATCAGTAGCAGAAGTTAGCAAACAGAATAAACATTTTCAAACAGTAAGAATATTTGATAATAAGGTTTGTCCTACAATAACAAAAGTTATTGGCGGTATTGGGTTTGGATCACTTATACATCCTTTTGAAAATAGAGTTTTAAGCATATCTGAAATAAAACGATGTTGCACATTTCCAGATGATTGGAAACTGGGAAATAAGTACTCAGAATCAAAAGCAAGAATGGGTAATGCTGTAATGCCTAAAATGATGGAAGCTATTGCAAAACATATTAATCAAACATTTCTTAAAAAAGATAATCCTACAGTTATTTCAACTTTTTGTGGAACAGGTGGAAGCTCACTTGGATATAAATATGCAGGATATAAGGAATTACTTGCAATTGATTGGGAAAATCACGCAGTCCAATGTTTTAAGGCAAACTTTCCAGAAGTGCCTTGTCAACAGAAAGATATTACAAAAGTTACAAGTCAAGAAATATTTGATTTTTGTAAAATAACAAAAGGTGAACTTGATGTTTTTGATGGCTCACCTCCATGCCAAGGATTTTCAACTGCAGGAAAAAGGCAAGTATCAGATGAAAGAAACGATCTTTTTAAACATTATTGGAGACTTGTAAAAGAAATTCAACCAAAAGTTTTTGTAATGGAAAATGTATCTGGTATGATTAAAGGAAAAATGAAAGGAAAATTTAAGGAAATTATGTCAACTTTAAAATCAGATAACTATGAAGTTAAATGTAAACTTATGAATGCTATGTATTATAATGTGCCGCAGTCAAGACAAAGATTAATTTTTATTGGAGTTAGAAAAGATATTTTAGAAAAATTAACATGATGCGTGCAATATTAAGAACCTACGAGGGCGATATCTCTATTATGCCTATTCAGGAAGGCAAAGACGCAAAGGGAACGATTTTTGTGCCTTGGGAAATAATCCTAGATGATAATAATACAAAAACTAAAAAGAGATTCCAGTTTGAAAGAATTGATAAGCACATGGCCGCAAGGTATTTTGAAATTACCCCTAAAAACTTAGATACTAGATTTGTTAACGGAGATGGTATATAATATAATTATGAAGCAGAGAAACAACACGGACAAGCGAAAAGATCTGGCTTATTGCCCCAAAAAAACGAACACTATAAACTTTCCCGAAGAGGACGATAACTTTAGAAAGCAATATGAATTTGATTCGATAAACCATAAAAGTGATCTTTTATCTATTATTTCGCGCAATGCGGCGAAAGTAGAAAGAAGAAGGAAGTAACTAAAGTGTAACTATGGATATACCTAAGGATTACCCAAACTTGAGGACTGGAACTTATAACGACAAAGAGAAGGCTAGTGCTGCTGGTAAAAAATCGGTAAAAGTCAAGCGAGAGCGTAAGAAAGTTCGCGAACTATTGGCCGAGGTAGCCAAACTTCATGTTGAAGAAAAGGTGATAGCAAAGTTAAGGGCCAGTCTTCCCGGAATCCCAGAAAAAGTCACCATGGATCTTGCAATGGCAATAGCTATGTTTTCCAAAGCAGCAAGTGGTGACATACAGGCGGCTAAAGTGGTAACAGAAATAATGGACGGCATGCCGAAGCAAAGGATAGAACTAGAAGGTAGTCTAACTGTTGATACTATGACAGAAGAAGAACGTAAGGCAAGACTTGAAAAATTAATGAAAATTCTTAAAGATGAATAAAGATGATATTGAAAAAGAAGCCCTCGAGTTGGCTGAACAGTTAGTTATAGAAGAAGCCCGTAAAAACCTTAGAAAATTTATACAATATACTCACCACAATTATGACATGAACTGGCATCATAAGCTTTTATGCGATAAGCTTCAAGATTTTTCACTTAAGAAGATAAAGCGATTAATGATATTCGCACCGCCTAGGCACGGAAAACTAATTTCTGATGATGTCCCAGTATTAACAACTGAAGGCTGGAAAACACATGGTGATATTAATATTGGAGATTTGGTTTTTCATCCATCTGGGAAGGCAATAAAAGTATTAGCAAAAAGCCCAAAAGGTTATGCTTCAAAAAGAATATTTTTTACAAATAATGACTATATAGATTGCCATGAAAACCATGAATGGACAATTTTTGATAGATCACTTAAAAAAATAGTAACTAAAGAAACAGGTAGTATTGAAAAAATAAATCTTTGGTCAAATAATAGAGCAAAATATCAACTGCCAAAAATAGCAGCTATACAGTTTAAGGAACAAAATCTTGATCTTCACCCATATGTTTTAGGGGCCTGGTTAGGAGATGGAACTACTGGAGCAGCAAGAATAAGTTATGATAAAAAAGATAGAGTATATATTGAAAAAATAATTTCTTTAGGATATAAGGTAAGCTCCGAATATATACATAAAATAACAGGTGTTATTACTACAAATTTTGGAGGTAGTATTAATCGTGCAGGAAGGCTTACAAGGGAGCTTCAAACACTAAATATTTTTAATAAGAAAAGGATACCATTAGCTTATAAGCAATCATCAATAACACAAAGACTTGAGCTTATTGCTGGCCTTATTGATACTGATGGGCATACTGAAAAAGAAACAGGAAGAGTAAGAATAGTAACAGTTTCAAGAGAACTTGCCGATGATATTTTTGAGATTGTTTCATCTCTTGGTTGGTATCCCTACATAACAATAGCAAATCCAACATTAAGTAGTTCTGGAATACAAGGAAAAAAGTGTGTTTTCACAATAGGCTTTCAGCCAGATATATATATTCCTGTAGCATTAGAAAGGAAAAAAATAAATAAATTTGCAAAAAGAAGGAAAATAGGGATAAAAAAAATCGAGAATATTATTCCCGTTCTTGGTAATTGTATACAAGTTGATTCAGAAGATGGATTATACCTTATTGGAAAAAATTTTATTCCAACACATAATTCAGAGATTATTTCCCGCAGATTACCTGCCTATATTTTAGGCATAAATCCAAATGCAAGTATTATGTCATGCTCGTATGGAGCTGATCTTGCTTCAAGAATGAATCGTGACGTACAGAGGATTATTGACTCCAAAGAATATAATCAAGTTTTTCCAGAAACAAATTTGTTTGGTCAAAATGTTAGAACTGTAGCTCAAGGTTCTTATCTTAGAAATAATGATATTTTTGAAATAGTAGGTAAACGTGGAGTTTATAAAAGTGCAGGTGTTGGTGGTGGAATTACGGGGCAAGGTTTTGAATATGGATTAGTTGATGACCCTATTAAAAATCAACAAGAAGCAGATTCTCCAACCTATAGACAAAATATTTGGGATTGGTATACTACAACATTCCATACAAGAGCCGAAAAAGATGCCTGCATATGTATAATCTTAACGCGATGGCATGAAGACGATTTAGCCGGAAAACTGCTTGAACTTGCTAAAAATGATCCTGCTGCTGATCAATGGGAAGTTATATCTTTACCCGCCATAAAGGAAGGTGAACCAACTGCCATTGATCCACGTAAAGAAGGCGAAGTACTTTGGCCCAACAAATATACTAAAGAAGAAATACTATCTTATAAAGCCGAAGGTTCGCAAGCTTTTAGCGCAATATATCAACAAGCGCCAGCGCCACCCGGCGGTAATATTATTAATAGAGCGTGGTGGCGATTCTATACCAAGGACGGAGCTAACGGAACTCATAAATTGCCAGATAAATTTGATCTTAAGATTCAATCTTGGGATATGGCATTCAAGGACACCAACGCAAGTGCTTATGTTGTGGGTCAAATTTGGGGTATGTGTGGGGCCAATAAATATCTCATTGATCAAGTAAGGGATAAAATGGATTTTGTAAAAACCTTAAGGGCAGTTGAAGAACTTTCAAATAAGCATCCTGACGTATGGACAAAATTAGTAGAAGAAAAAGCCAATGGTGCAGCCGTTATATCAATGTTAAAGGATAAGGTTGGAGGTTTTATTGCTATTAACCCTGAAGGATCTAAGGAAGCCCGGATGAGCGCCGAAAGCCCTCAAATAGAATCAGGTAATGTGTTTTTACCAGCTAAATCTATAGCGACATTTGATGTAGACGGTTATATTAATGAATGTGCAATGTTCCCTAACGGTAAGTACAAAGATCAAGTTGACACTACATCACAAGCATTAAATTATTTTAGAACTAAAAAATTGAAACTAATCGGATCAATTGAAGTTCCAGAAATGTCAAAAGAAAGTAACTACGGTGGTTTTAGATAATGCCCTTTGACAGACATAATCTTTCGGGTTATATTTAAGTAGTGAAATCTTACTTTAAGATCAAGAAACAAATCAACGCTAATAGGTGACATATGTCTAAGTATGACCCGACAAATATTTATGGTAAAACCGGATTAACACAATTTTCCGGTTACGTTTATGAAGAGTTTATCCCGGACTTACAGCTTGGCAGGGGCATACAGATTTACAAAGAAATGCGTGATAATGATCCTGTTATTGGTGCAATGCTGTTTGCAGTAACAACTCTAGTATCACAAGTTAAGTGGCACGTACAGGAAGGTGGTACAGAACAGGAAGACCTAAAAGCAAAAGAGTTTCTTGAATCATGCATGGAAGATATGGATACTGGATGGGTATCACTTATAAAAGAAATATTTATGGGTATGTTGCCATTTGGTTTTGATTATAGGGAATGTGTATATAAGCGAAGGCTAGGAACTTTCCTAAAAGATCCAAAATACAACTCATCTTATTCAGACGGTTTAATAGGATGGCGAAGGATTGCGGGCCGTTCTGCTGATACAATAGTAGGCCCTGGCCGTTGGAAATTTGATGATGACGGATTGCTTATGGGGGCATGGCAAATATCACCACCTGATTATAGACTTAGATTTTTACCTATAGAAAAATGTTTATTATTCAGAACTGCATATGACAGCAAAGATAATCCTCAAGGAAGAAGTGTTTTGCGAAATGCGTATAGACCGTGGTATTTTAAGAAGAACATTGAAGTTGTTGAGGGTATTGGTATTGAGCGAGATTTAGCTGGGCTGCCAGTAATGAAAGTTCCTGCTGAATGGCTTTATAAAAATGCAGATCAGAAACATAAAGATCTAGTTAACGAATATAAAAAGATACTTTTGAACATTAGGCGTGATGAACAAGATGGCTTAATGTTGCCTAATGCTTATGATGAAAACGGACATCCCCTAATAGAGTTTGAGTTAATGAGTGCATCGGGTAACCGTCAATTTGATACTGACAAAGTAATTAATCGAAAAAATGTAGAAATAGCAATGACTCTTCTTGCTGATTTTATTTTATTGGGTCACGATAAGACGGGATCGTTTGCTCTTGCCGATTCCAAGACAAGTATATTTGCAAGCGCAATAGGTTCTTTCCTTGATGAGATCATGGACGTTTTCAATCGAATAGAAATCCCTAGATTATTCATGTATAACAAGGGAGCATTTAATATAACAAAACTTCCCAAACTTGCACATGGCGATATTGAATCTGTGGACTTACAAAAATTAGGTGATTTTATATCTAAGCTTTCAATGTCAGGTATGCCGTTATTTCCAGATGATGCTCTTGAAAATTGGTTCCGCAAGCAAGCTGGAATGCCAATAAAAGAAATTGATAAACTTAATGAAGATTTAACATCGGCAACAGATGAGGATGAGGCCAATACCGATGAAGATGATAAAATATCAGATCCAAGACAACCGGACATTGAAGCAGTAAAGCCACAAGATAAGCCAGAATTAGAAACTGAATTAAAACCTACAGACAAGCCAATACAGCCAGCAGAACCAAATCAAGGCTTGCCTTTACAAGAACCGATAAAGAGGAAGAAACAACTTGCCGAAAAGAAAAGCGTAGTTAAGAAGATAATGAAATTCTTAGGACTTAAATGAGTTTCAGCGTAAATAATAATTTATCTTGCACTTGTGGACATCAACATAAAATAACAAAAGGGGCGATCTATGATAAGAAAGCGAAAAACCAAGCGTGGAAAGGGCTACATAAAATATCTGACAAGATGGCTGCGTCTTATGGAATTACGCTTTCTAAAAACCTTAACGAATTTAGGAAAAAGATAAATATTTCAAATCTTATCGACATTATCCAGAGAAATAAAAGCGACATAATTTTATCAATTATAGAATGGCAAAATCTTACTAAGCAGTTTGATCTCATAAAAAAGCTGGTTAAAAGGGGAATAATAGACGCAGGGAAATATTCGATAGACTATATGCCGGAAGTTTTAAAGCCTGAAATTATATTTGATGCCAAAAACCCACGTATCCAGAAATACATTGATAAAAAAGTAGGTGAAAGAATACAAGGTATCACCGACCAGAGTAAGATTGCTATTCAAACGGTTATATCCCAAGGCATGAATAAAGGTAGCCCAATAAGAACTATTGCCGAGAACATACCACGTTCTATTGGACTCAATGACCGTCAAGCTATGGCGGTTGTAAATTATCAGGCTGGGCTCTTAGATAAAGGCATAGGCGGTAAGAAACTTGAAAATATGACCGATAGCTATTATGAAAAGATGCTTGACTATAGAACAACCACCATTGCCCGTACCGAATCAATGGACGCCGTTAATCAAGGGCAATTAGAAGTATGGGATCAGGCAGCAGAACAGGGCCTTTATGATCCCAGTAAGGCCGTTAAACGCTGGATCGTTACACCCGATGATAGACTTTGTGAAGCCTGCCAAGACATGGATCAACAGGAAGTTGGAATGGATGAAAGCTTCGACAGTCCTGAATTTGGAGAAATTGACGCGCCTCCCCTTCATCCGTCATGTAGGTGTATTGTTGAGCTAGACATAACCGTATAAAGGAGCAATATGGCACATTTGCAACAGCAGATTTATTGCTTTAGAGTTAAAGATAGATTCCCAAAATATTTTAAAAACGCAAAAGTACTTGATGTAGGATCTCTTGATATTAATGGCTCTAACAGAAATTTCTTTGAATCATGTAAGTATTTGGGCATAGATATCGCCGATGGAAAAAATGTTGATTATGTTTCTATAGCTCATGAGTTTACTGCCCCCGATGGTTTTTATGATACTATTATTTCCACAGAAGTATTTGAGCATGATATGTATGTAGATAAAAGCTTAAAAAATATTATTAGGCTTCTTAAGCCAGGCGGATTATTTTTATTTACTTGCGCCACAACTGGAAGGCCGGAACATGGTACTATATTTGCGCATCCTGAATCATCGCCTTTAACTACTAAGTTACCAGGCTGGGATAGTTATTATAAAACCCTTACCGAACAAGACATAAGAATCTATCTTGATATTGAAAACATATTTTCAAAGTTTGAATTTAGCGTTCTCGGAAATGATTTGAGATTTTGGGGAATTAAAAAGTAATAGGAGAAATAGCATGCCGATAGATCCAAAAGAACTTGAAATGGGAATAAAAGTTGAGGAAGAGCATAAAGACACTATTAATCAAATTATAGCTGATACTAAAGCTGGTAAAATAAAACCTATTGAAGATTACTATAAGATGATTGCTATGGATCATTTTAAGGAAGAAGATGCTAACCCTGCCTCTTATACTGACCTATTAACCAAAGTTGAAAACAAACCAGAGGAAGTAATAAAAATCGAAGAAATACTTAAATCTCTATTCTCTAAAGATTCATCAAATATTAAAGATGTTACCCCTGAACTTTTGAGGTCGCTTGACAATAAAGAATTTATGAAAGTTGGTGATAGAGTTTCCGGCTTATTTGAAAAAGCCCTATCCAATAAAAGAAATATTTCGACCTACATAACCGCTGCCAATTGGATGATGGAAGAGGCCACTAAGCGCGGCCTTGATATAAATCAAGATAGTGAACTTTATAAATTTGTCATGGGACTTAATGATTCTAAAGATAGAGTTGCAAGCATTGAAATCCCAGAATTACCTATGGAGGTTTTGGTTGTTAAGGATTTAATATCAATAGTTGGTTCAGTGGCAAAGGGTAAGAAAGATCCCGGTGATATTGATGTTCTTATAAAATCAGATCTAGACAAAGACGGTAAATATATTATCAATTCTGAAAATATAAATGTGCCCGTTAGAAAAATAGTAGATGCTAACAAAGATAAACCTGTACATTATTTTTCTTCATCGCAAGGGCCGCACGATGACCATATCCCTCTCTATGATTTAGTATTACGCAGAAAAGATGTTATTAAAACTGAGGTTATAAAAGAAGATATTGAAGACGATTTTACGTATAACATTTTAAAGGCAATGATCGATTATGATATACCACCCAATCATGATGGTGATATTAGCTGGGAAAAGACTTATAAATATCAACTTCCTGTTTCCGGTAAAGGAAAATTTATTTATCATCATCATTATCCAAATCTTTCAGAAGAAGATTCAAAGCTTTCTGAGGAAGAGCTACAAGCCAAAGGTAAACGCTATCATGGAGACTTAAGGCTTGAGGGAAATGATAATGCTTGGGGCTTTAATGTTTTCCTAGCCGGGGAAAGTAAAGACGTTTGTCAATTAGGAGCAGGGGACAGGTTGGACGGTACTTTTAAATTACCCCAGGACATATTCTGGCTTGATGCCGCAATAGCCAAACCTCTTATAAAAATAGACGATGAAACTAAAACGTTTAATAAATTTTTCACAATTGATGCAGGCAAGTATAGTGTTGAAATATCGGATATCGGAAAAGTTAATTTAAATATGAGCGGTAAAAAAATAAAAGGCAATTATACTATTGAAAAAATAAATTCATCATATTCAATTGTCAAAAAAGAAAATGGTCTTGCTGCAATATATAAATCTGATAAAGCTAAGCAGATAGTTTATGCGGTAGTTATAGAACCCATGACAGATGTTACAAAATATGGCGATGCGCATGGGGATAGAATGACCGAGGAAGAGATAGAAAAAACCGCACATCTTTATTTGGAAAAGTTTAGGAATGTAGATTTAAATCATAGCTTTAGTCCTATAAGTGCAGTGCCAGTTGAAAGTTATATTTCACCAGTAGATTTCAAGGCCCCGGATGGAAGTAAAATTAAAAAAGGGTCGTGGATTCTTGCTATCAAAGTTAACGACTCAAGCGTTTGGGATAAGATCGAACGCGGCGAGTTGAATGCTTATTCTCCTGGAGGTTGGGGATACAAAAAAGATCTTATAAAAAAACATGTTGAAAAATAAAAAAAGTATGAGACTATTATATTATGGCAGATAAAAAAGAACGTGAACTTTCCGACCTAGTAGCTCCATTTGTAGCTTTATGTAAAAGCGGTGCCAATAAGAAAGTATTTTTCCTTAAAAAAAGTGAAGAGGAAGAAATGGCAGATAAGGAATCTCTTTTAAAAATATCTCAAATGGTACAAAAAGCTGATTTGCCAGAAGAAGCACTTGAGAAAATTAATAATATTAAAAACAAAAACGGTGAAGACCTTGAAGCCGAGGAAATCGAAGCTCTGAAAGCCGCCCTAAAAATGCTTATAGCCCTTAAAGGCAAGATAGGCGATAAAATAATGGGTGAACTTTCAACGCTTTCCGAAATCGACGGCCCTAGCCCAAGATACGGGTATCCTATGGCACAAGGTACAGGGGGCAATGTGAAAAAAGACGAAAAAGGAAATGATGTTCCAGAAAATGACAAAGAGAAATTTGAAATTGAAGTTGAGAAATCAAAAAAGGCTATGAAGGAAAAAGACGAAGAGATAGAAAAGATAAAAAAAGCTCTTAAAGATAAAGAAGAGCAGATTGAGAAACTTGGTAAAGAAGTTGCACCGCCTGCCAATGCTGCTGCTCAGAAATGCATGACACCTGTTAAGAAATCAGATGGAAGCTATGAGTACCCAGAAAATTTTTCAAAAGAACAGATTGCAATGCTTGAACCTATTTTGAAAAAGAATGATGAGCTAGAAGCTAGCCTTGCAAAAGAACAGGCAGATAAGATCCAAAAAGAATTTATCGCCAAGGCTTCTGAGATAAAGAATTTAGGCGTTAAGAAGGAAGATCTTGCCGAAATTCTTAAAACAGTTAATGAAAAGATTTCCAAAGAAATGGAAGACAAGATTTTTGCAATTCTAAAGGGCGCAGATGCTTCCTCGGAAAATCTTTTCACTGAAAATGGTCACTCTGAGTCAATTGCAAAATTGGATGCAGAGAAGATGATAGATAGCAAAGTTGAAGCTATCATGAAATCAGAAGATGGTAAGGGATTAACAAAAGAACAAGCGTATATGAAGGCACTTGAGGCTAATCCTGAACTTTACGAACAATACGAAAAAGAAACAGAAACTCGTTAATTGAGTTTAATTTAAACAAGGAGAAAAAACATGGGATACGAGATACCAGTCCTTAAGCCGGGTACACTCCTTGCCGCAGCAGATTTGAGTACTTATCAATTTAGATGCGTCAAGATGACGACTACGGACAACACAGTAAATCTATCAGGAGCTGGAGAGGCTGCAATAGGAATACTTCAAAATGAACCTACAGCTGGTCAATCAGTTGAAATTGAACTTTTGGGAATAAGTAAAGCTGAATTTGGTGCTACAGTAACCGCCGGGGATATGCTGATGAGCGACTCGGTCGGAAGACTAATAGCACATACTGGAACTAATGCTCAAATTGCTATTGCCTTAGAAGGCGGAACAGTTGGAGCAATAGGTACGGTAGCATTACTTGGAAGATCCGGTGCAGGTTTTACAAACCATTATTCTTTCTTAAGCATTCCAGTAATTCTTTCAAATATTGCCGATGGTGATATTGTAACTAATTTCTTGCCGGGTTTTGCTGGCGAGATAATTTCAAGTCAATTAGTTATTACTGATCCGGTTACAACTACAGGTTGCGGATCGGTTCTTTCATTGGAAATTGGCGCAGTAGCAGTAACAGGCGGCGCAGTGACACTAACCTCCGCAAATTGCACTCCTCTTGGAAATAGAGTAGCAGGGGCAGCAATTACAGCGGGTAACGCATTCACAGCATTAGACACTATTAGCGTTGTTGCTTCTGCAACAGCAGCTTTTTCTGAGGGCGAAGGTGTCATTGTGCTGGTAACAAGGTAAGGGGGTTATAATATGTCACAACCAACTAGAGCGCAAGTCCATGTAAATAGACCGTTGACGCAGATGTCAATTGCTTATCTACAGTCGGAAAACATGTTTGTTGCCGGTAAAGTTTTTCCGGTAATACCAGTTCAGAAGCAATCAGATCGTTATTTCGTGTATACGAAAGGCGACTGGTTTAGAGACGATGTAAAGAAAAGAGCCCCGGGAAGCGAATCAGCAGGCGGCGGATTTTCAATAGACAATACGCCTTCCTATTATGCCGATGTCTATAGCCTTCACAAGGATGTGGATGATCAGACTCGTCAAAATGCTGATATTCCCTTGGATATGGATAGAGATGCAACAAGATACGTAACTCAAAAACATCTTCTTAAAAGAGAAAAAGTTTTTGTTTCAAACTACATGAAAACAGGCGTATGGGGTTCTGATCCTGTTCCTGCTACTAAATGGGATGCAGCCGGATCTCATCCAATTTCAGACGTAGAAAACTATAAAAATACGGTTCATGCTGCAACAGGTTTTAGGCCGAATACAATGGTTATGACAAGAGATGTTTTTACAACTCTCAAAAATCATGCCGATGTAATTGACCGTTTCAAATATACTTCTGCAAGAGTATTGACTCCTGAAATACTTGCAGCATTATTTGAACTCGATAAATTCCTTATCGTAGATGCAGTTGAAAATACAGCACTAGAAGGCAAAACAGACGCAATGGACTTAATAGTTAAGAATAGCGCCCTTTTGTGCTATAGCAATCCTGCACCTTCGATACTTCAGCCTTCTGCTGGTTATACTTTCCAATGGGTAGGACTTTATGGCGCAGGTAACAACCTGGCAGTTATAAAGAAATTCCGTATTGAAGAGATAGAATCAGATAGAATTGAAGGTTCGATGGCATGGGATCAGAAACTTGTTGGTTCTGATCTTGGTGTTTTCATAAACGCTATTTTGACATAAGTTAGATTAGGGGGATTGGTGATGGCTTATATTGCAAAAAAAAGAATAAAAGTTAAAACCAATCGGGGAACATATGAATGGAGGGAGCCGGGAGATCCGGTTCCCGAAGTTCAATCCTGGGATTCATATGATATTGAGGTTTACATAGATCAGAATATCATAGCCAAAACAAAAGATGAGGCACCTAGGGAAACTGTAAAAACTCAAACGCTTTCTACTCAAATGAAAAAAGTATTTACAAACCCTATGAAAAGGTATGCTAAATAATGTCATACTCTGGAGATCCTGCAAGTTCTGCTAAAGACGCTGTTAGATTTCATATCGGCGATACCGATGTTACTAATGAATATTTCAATGATGCAGAAATAACGTATATGCTTGGTAATAACAATAATTATGTTTTTCAGACAGCATATCAGGCATGTTATCAGTTAATAGCTAGGTTTTCCAGATATGCCAATGAAGCTGTTGGTGGAGTTAGGGTTGATTTCTCTAATCTTTCAAAACAGTTTGCTGATCTTGCTTCGGAACTTAAGCAACAAATGTATAAAGACGGTGAACCTCAAATACTTGCTGGGGGCATAGACCTTGCAGAGAAGGAAGCCAATAGCACAGACACCGAATTAGTTGCTCCTAAATTCACCAAGGACATGCAAGAAAATAACGCTTATTTGCCTCCACAACAAAGCAGATATAGGTTGTAATTATGAAGACAAGTATCTCAATAAAAGATACTGACAAAGGCTTCAAGCAACTTAAAAAAGAACTTGGCCTAATAAAGAATTGTTTTGTTACAGTTGGAATTCATAAAGATGCTGAGCCTTATCCAAATGGGACAAGCGTAGTTGAGGTAGCGGCCACAAATGAGTTCGGAACTGATAAGGCTGGTAAAAATAAAAACATTGTTATTCCAGAGCGCAGTTTTTTGCGATCAACTTTTGATGAGAATCTTGATAATGTTAAAAAGCTAAGACAAGATAATTTTCAGAAAATTATAACTTTCCAAATGACTGTAAAAAAAGCACTAGATCAAATTGGGTTTTATTTTGCAAATCTAGTTAAAAATAAAATAGAAAAATTTACCACACCGCCTAATGCTCCATCAACTCAAGCAGCAAAGGCTCTTAAGAAGGGCATGGCTAGGGAAGGTAAACGTAAAAAAGATATTACTGCGCAAGGTATGACGGTGGCTGGGTATAATGATCCGCTAGTTGATACTAGGCATATGAAAAACTCTGTAACATTTGAGAGTCACTTAGAATGACATACGCGTATATACCAAGACTTTTTAATATGAATACTGTAACAGTAAAAAGAAAGTCCGGTGGTGATTATACTAGTGGTTATTTCGGAGGTCAAACCACAACAACATTAACTATAAGTGCAAGCGTTCAACCTACGCCGGGTAAGGAATTGTTATTAATGCCCGAAGGTGACAGATTAAGAGACTGGAAAAATGTTTATACTAAAACGCCACTTTTAGCCGAAGATATTTTAATTATTGATGATGGTACTCAATATGAAGTTCAAAAAGATAGCGAATGGACTGGCAATATAATTACATTGCAGCATTATGAAACAAAGGCCGTGAGGTTAGATTACCAAAATGAATAACCAATATCGTTTCAATGAAACTATTGAAGATGCACTTTGGCAATTTGTGCAAAATACTTCTGGAATAACTACCATATGGGATAAGCAAGATGTTTACGGGGTTAATAAGGCCAAAAGACCAGTACCGCCGTTTGTAACTCTTAATATAATATCCGGGCCTATACCGATAGGGTATGCTGACTTTATTTATAAGTCAGGTGATAAATATACCATGAGAATAAGAAAGAAATTTACTCTCAGCGTTAATGTTTATACTCTTAATAATCATATGGGAATATCAACTTCTATTTGGACAGCGTTACAAGATGAAAATGTTTTGATAGGACTAAGAACACACGGGTTATCTTATTTGCCGACAAAAGAAGGAGTAAGGGACATTTCGCAATTACTTGAGACAGGCCACGAATTACGTGCTAATATAGACTTAGTATTTAGTTATTGCGAGGTAACAGAAGTTGAACCTGGATATGTTAAGAAAATTACAATTGAAAAAACAAACGATCCTAAATTTAAACAGGACATAATACCTTAAGGAGAGAAATCCATGAGTACACAGATAAGAGATTTTGTAGTAATAACAATATCGAGTGCAACGGCAAGAGTTACAAGGGCAAGCTTCTCGGTGCCTATGATTCATGCACCGGTAAAATACTGGAATGATCAGAGAATACATACGTATAGTGATCCATCAGATATGCTTGACGATGGTTTTCTAGCTACCGATGCTGCTTATAAAGCTGCAATAAAACTCATGGCCCAAGCAATTTCGCCAAGTACTTTTAAAGTTGGTAGGAAACTAGAAAATATAAATTCAATTCAGACAATAACTTTTGATGATACCGCAACTGCTGGAACATTTACAATTGCAATAGGGGCTCAAACAACAGCAGCTATAGCCTATAATGCTAATGCCGCAGCTATCAGCGCAGCAGTGGGAGCATTAACCGGAATAGATTGCTCTGTTACTGGCGATATGCCAACGACAGAAATAAATATTGAATTTAACGGAGTAAGTGCAAATACTGATGTAGAGGATATGGTAGTTGACGTTGACTCACTTACCGGGGTTACTACGGCAACAGTCACAGTAGATCAATACGGATCAGCCGTTGAAACCTGGGCAGATTCTTTTAATGCCCTAATGGCCGAAGATAACGACTGGTTCGGGTACATGGCAACAACGCACGTTAAGGCCGATATCTTGTCTTTAGCTGCTTTAATACAAACTCAAGTTAAAATGTACGTTACTGCCTCTGCTGATGCCGATTGTATAACCGCAGCAGGAACAGACATAGGAACCTCTCTAAAGGCATTATCTTACGATCACACCGTAGCAATATATTCAGCCGATGCGGCCAATTTTCCAGACGCAGCACTTTTGGGTGGTGAGATTGCAAAAGATCCAGGGTCATCTACTTGGAAATTTAAAACACTTGTAGGAATAACTCCAGATGTACTTTCAGGTACAGCAATAACTAATCTAATTGCTCATAATCTTAATTATTATGAGACGGTTGGTGGTATCAATATGATATCCAGCGAAGGGATAACATCTGAGGGCGAGTATGCAGATATAATTTTCGGTACACTTTGGCTACAAACAACTATGGCAGAAGATATTTTCTCTGTTCTTGCAAACGAGGATAAGGTTCCTTTCACGGATAGAGGATTCGCAGCAATAGAAACAGTAGTTAGATCAAGAATGGATATTGCTTCCGATGCGCCCTATGCTCTATTGCAGAAATCTACAATTGTCGTAAGCGTTCCACTTAGAGCAAACGTTCCAAGTGCCGAGTCGCTTGCAAGATATCTCAACAACGTTACATTCTCGGCTCTATACCAAGGCGCAATTCATAAAGTCGGTGTAAAAGGTAAATTGTCAGTTTAATAAAATAATTGGGGAGTAAAAAACCATGGCTACAAAAACATACGATCCAGGTCAAGTTTGCTTAACTTTAGGGGCTAGTATTATTCAACAGTGGGACGCAATAAATGTTTCACGTGCCGAGGATAGTTGGACTTTCATTACTGGTACGAATGGCGAAGTTACCAGAACAAAGAACCTTAACAAGTTGGGCAGCATTAAGGTTACTTTGCCGCAAACGTCTACTGATAACGATAAAATATCGGCTTCTCAAGTTGCGGGGTCACTTATAAGCTGCGCCCTTATAGATAAGAGTGGAACCACGATTGTTACTATGCCAGCCGGGACAGTAGTTAAGCCAGCAGATATTGACGAAGAAAAAGAATCTAAACAACGCGAATGGACAATTACTGGAGAAATTCCTGATCCATTCCTTGTTGGAGGTAATTAATAGATTATGGGTAGAGAACCAGTAGAAAAAACAATAGACGGCGAAAAATACCGCTTCATGCTTATGAAGCCAACAGAGTCGCTTGACATTATGACAAAACTTGCTGATGTTTTTGGGCCATCAATAAGTAAGCTTTTTGCTTCATTTGATAAAAACAATGATAAAATAAATGTTGATACTGCGTTGCTTGGTGAGTCAATAGCTGTACTTTGTAGTAGCATGAATGAGGGACGGGTTTCTGATATAGTAAAAATATTTACTAGAAACGTAATTAGCCTTTCAAGCGAAGGCGGTAAACCTGGTTCTGGACAGATAACAGATGTAGTTTTTGAGGATCATTTCCAAGGCAGATTATTGCATCTTGCTAAAGTCTTTTTGGCATGCCTAGAGGTGCAGTATGCAGATTTTTTCGTCGTGTTCAAAGGAAAAATAGGATTTCTAAAAAATCTAGCGGCGATATCATTGGCGAAACAAACATCAAAGGATGGAAATGGTATACATGGCGGCCAATAATGGCTCAAATTACTACGCTTGAAGAGATTGAACGCCACTGGTCTATAAACGATTTGGCCGATGCAAATGAGCTTTTAGATATAAAGGCAGAATATGAGGCTAAGATGGCAGAAGAAATAAAAAATAAATCAGGTAAAAAATAATATGGAATTACGAGAGCTTTTGGTAAAATTTGGGTTTTCGGTTGATATGAAGCCCTTTAATGATATGCAAAAGGGTATTGAAAATGCTAAATCCGGTATAGGTGTATTAGGCGCTCAATTTTTAGCAGCTGGAGGTTTAATATTTGGTTGGGCTAAAAGCGCTGCGGAGTCGGCTGAACAAGTTGGCAAAATGGCAATTAAAACCGGCATGGGTACAGATGCAGTTCAGGAGCTTTCATATGCAGCAAAACTATCAGATGTTTCAGTTGAAGAATTTTCAATGTCGTTAACTCGGTTTGCTAATAATCTTTATGGGGCAACTGATGGCTCTAAGTCTATTCAAAAGGCATTTGCTCAATTGGGTATAGGTTTAAATGATACTAATGGGAAAATGAAAACAACAGACGTATTAATTACTGATGTTGCTGATACTTTCTCAAAGATGCCTAATGGCCCAAAGAAAACAGCTTTGGCAATAGATTTGTTTGGCAGAAGCGGCTACAAAATGATTGATATGCTCAATAGTGGAAGCGAGGGCCTTGCTAGATTTAGAGAAGAAGCAAGACAATCCGGTATTGTAATGTCTACAGATCAAATTGAAGCCGGGGAGGCATTTCATAAATCTATGAAAAAGTTAACCTCCGTAATTACTGGCCTGAAAAATACTATAGGCATAGCCTTTGCTCCAGAAATAGCAAATCTAATTGAAATGATAAGGGAATGGACGCTTGCCAATTCGGGGCTTATAAAGTCAAAACTAAATAAATTTGTTAAAGCCCTAATGACCGATGTTAAGTTCTTTTTCGGGCTACTTGTTAAAACTGTAAATATTGTTTTGGCTCTTACTGATGTTTTTGGTGGGTTACAAAATGTAATAACGGGTGCAGCAATAGCATTAGGTGTTTTTTATGGAGTTAAGGCTCTTTCTGGTATAGGTATGATTGCTCAATCTATATTCAGTATTGTAGGGGCATTTAAAACCTTAAATATAAGCATGCTATTAACAAATGCTCTAGCGCTGGCCATTCCAGCGTTGATAGGACTTATGGTTGTTGGTATAGCCCTTTTGGTAGAGGATATTATAGCATTCTTTCAGGGCAAAGATTCAATAACTGAAAGATTTTATAATTTTATAAATAAGGATTTCCCGGCTGTTGCGGAAGGCATAAGAAAAGTTTGTAAAGTAATTTATGATACTTTCAAATGGCTTTTTGACTTTGTAGGTTCGGGATTTGGTCTATTGGGCAAGAAGGTTGAATATGGCTATAAATTAACACCTATTCTTAAAAAAGGGGAAAAGCCGCCAACCCCTGAAACATTTTCCGAATCTATTGCTAAAGAAAAAGCTAATTCAGGCATAAGTTCAATTCCTACTCCCGAAAACATGATGTCTCCAATGTCTAAAAGCTTGGTAAGCAATAATATATCAGCTCCTAATAATATAAAAATGGAAGTAAGTTCGCCTATTAATATTACGGTTTCCGGCGCGCAATCTCCCAAAGAAACAAGCGATGAGATAGCTAGAAACATAAAAGAACATATCGGAACAGCATTTGATAAGGTACTGTATAATGCCCAGGTTGAGGGCCAACCCTCGGAGCTTTATTAATTATGGATTTATTAAAACTTGCAGGCCTTAAAAAGGACTTAGTAACTATTACCTATATAGATCCGTCAAGAGGAACAGCCGTAAAGGGTTTAAATAAAGATAGTACTTTTACTATTGATGCTACTATTTCAGAAGAGCATACATTTGAATCAGAGCCTACGGAAAATCCCGTTGAAGATGGATCAGTTAATACAGACAATGTTAAGGTTTTACCTATTAAATTAAAAATAGAGGGCGTTATTACTAATGATCCCATTAATCTTGCCAATGTTGCTATAGGTAATTTAGCATCTGTCTTTGGTAATGTACCTGGCCCGATAGGTTCGGGTTTATCTGTTGGTGCAAATTATGTAGGTTCGGGGTTACTTGGTAAAAATACTGGAGACAGAACAAAACAATTTTTCAGAAAAATAAAACAGCTTAGGGATACAAAGACTACAGTTTGCGTTACTACTCTTTATGCTGCTGACATTTATAAAAATATGATAATAAAGAGTGCTGTTTTTCCTAGAGACGGAAAGACGGGTAACGCATTAAAATTCACTTTAAATCTTTATGAAATAAAAGTTATAGGTTCCACAACAACAAAGCTTAAAACAACGAATACGGCAAAGGGCAATGTGCCAAAAAGTAATACTGGAACTATTATTGCCAGTGTTACAGAAAGAGGCAAAAGTATTCTTGCTTCAGGTTCAGATTATATTTCAGACAGAAAGAAAAGCTTAACAGGTAACTAATGATAGAAATTCCTTTAAGATCAGATGTTCCATGGTACGATCAGAAATGCGAAATAGATAGTATTACTTATACTATGACATTTCACTGGAATGAACGGGCCAGTTTGTGGGTTATGGATATCGCCACTAACGATGAGGAAATGATTATTTCAGGAATACCGCTATTGTGCAATGTGGATTTACTTGGTAGATTTCAAGACGAGAGATTGCCACAGGGAATGATGTTTTGTTACGACCAGACCGAAACAGGACAAGACCCAGATGCTACAAATGTTAATGTTGATGTTTTTTTATTGTATGCTGGAGCCGATGAGTTATGACATATTTATATGACAGGAAATGTGCTTTCTCTTTTGGTATTCAGGGTACAACCTTAACAAAAGTAAAAGAACTTAGGATTGAATTTGAAATAGAAAAAACAAGCGAAAATACTTTTAATCATGCAAATATAAAAGTATTTAACTTAAACTCAAAATCAAGATCTATAATAAATCAATCATCCGAAACTAAACCCTTAATTGTGCAGCTTGAAGTTGGCTATTATCAAGACGCTAATATGTCTGTTTTATTTAAAGGCAATTGCCCAAAAGCTTTTTCTCTTATAAAGCCGCCTAATACTATTACTGAATTTGATTGTCAAGATGGACAATATGAAATAGCAAAATCTGTTCTTGATAAATCATATTCAGAAGGGGCGCCACTAGAAAAGGCTCTTAATGATGTAATAGAGGCAACTGGTCTTAAAAAGGGCTTTGTGGCATCTGGAATAAGTGATAAATTCCAAAATGGTTTATGTCTTTCTGGATCATGTAAAAAACATTTAGATACACTTACCCAGAAAGCTGGGATGGAGTGGTCTATACAGGACAGTGAAATACAAATTAAAAAACCCAACGTAACTGTAGGGGGTAATATATTATTGCTTACTCCTGAAACCGGATTAATAAATAGTCCAATAAAAAGAGAAAATGGAATTGAATTTCAAAGTTTGATTATACCTAAATACTTAAATCCTGGCAGATCGGTACAAATTATTTCCAGAGATTTTAAGGGAACGTATGTTATAAGAAAAACTATTTTCAAGGGCTGCAACCTTGATGGTGAATGGTATGCTACTTGTAATGCCGATCCAGTAGAGGCGGCATAATGGCAGATTTAACTTTTGCAAAAACAAATGAAATAAAAAGTTTAGCATATGTCGTAAGGCAACTTATAGAGCAGCGTCTTCTTGATTGTCATTATTGTTTACCGGGACGGATAGAAAAATATGATCGTGCTACAAGAAAAGCCGATGTTAAGCCGTTATTAAAAAAGAAAGATAATACAGCGGCTAGGGCACTACCAATAATAACAAATGTTCCCGTAACTATGCCAACAGCTAATAATAATACTGCATTTATAGATTTTCCCATTAAGCGCGGCGATACTGGAACTATTATATTTTCGGAAAGATCACTTGATTTATGGCTTGTTCAAGGTGGCGATGTAGACCCTAAAGACCCAAGGAAAAATGATTTGTCTGATGGTATATTTATTCCTGGCCTTAATCCTTTCAATATAAGCATGAGCATACCAACGGATGATAGTATCAGAATTATGAATGGGACTTCAATTGTAGATATTATGCCAACTGGTAAATTTAAAATAAAAAATGATAGTAATGAACTTATAGCACTATTAAGTGATGCACTTGCCGAAGTAATTGCGCTAATTGATACACTTAAAATTGTTAAAACTATAACGCTGGCTGGTTTGCAACCATTTGAACCAGCAAGTCAGGCGCTACTTGCTACTGAAAAAACAAATTTTACAACATTAAAAAGTAAACTTGATACTTTAAAGGGGTAATATCTATGCCAATGAGCGGAGATTCAATGGCCAGTGAAATAAAATCAGCAGTGGATGCTATTATTCCAGCGGGGGGAACTCCAGCAGATTTGAATTACCTAAAGGCGCTTGCCGGGGCAATAGTGGCTCATATTAAAAATAATGCTGTAGTAAATACAAACGACACTGGTACTGCCACTGGTGCAGTTGGAGGCGGCGGAGGTGTCCCGGTAGTAGCAACTGGCGTGGGTACAATTTCATGATAGTAAGATTAAATATTTGGGGTATAATCTCTTTAGGGGGATAAATTTTGAGTATTTTTAAGTTAGATGAAGATAATGATTTAGCCGTAGAAAATAATAGATTTGTATTATTAAGCGGATCGGAATCCATAGGACAAAATCAAAAAACAAATTTAAAAATGTATTTTGGTGAATGGTTCCTTGATACGGAAATCGGCGTTCCTTGGTTCCAAGCTATTTTAGGAAAAGGTTCTAACCCAGCCGTCGTTGACGCTCTTCTTAAAAATACTATTGCCAATACCCCAGGAACGATAAGTATAGAAGATTTTAGCCTTGATTTAGATGAAACCACAAGGGAGCTTTCCTTGGAATATGAAACTTTAGTACAAAATGGGACTGTAACATTTAGTGAGGTAGTACCGTGACAACTTATGGAATAACTTCCACGGGCCCGGTTATAAAACGTTTGGCCGATATAAAATCAGAATATGAGGCATCCTATAAGGAAAAATATGGTAACTCTTTTGATGTTTCCGCCTCTTCTCCTGAAGGTCAAATGATAGGCATAGAATCAGAAAGAGAAGCCCTTTTATGGGAGCTTTTTGAGGATTTATATTATGCCGGTTATCCAGATACCGCTTTCGGTGTATCTTTAGACAATTGCGCTGCTATTAATGCAGTATTAAGATTAGCTGCCGCTAAATCAACCGTGGTGGGTCAAGGTCTGTTTGGAGATATAGGAACGGTAATTCCACAGGACACTGTTTTTTCTGTAGAAGGCGATTCAGCATCAAGATACCTTACAACCGCATCGGTAACACTTACAACGGGCGTTGATGCTCAGCAAACACTAGATTTTAGTGCTGTGCCAGATGCCGGGGCGTTTGTTATACAAAGTGGAATAAGTGACAGCCTTACCACTTCTTTAGCTTATGATTCAACTGCATCTGAAATAGAAGCTGCAATAAATGCCCTTGATGATTATAGTGACGTTGTTGTTAGTGGTGCTTTTCCGGCATTTACTATTGATTTTTCTGGTGACGATGGGGATCAACCTCAACCAGTATTGGTAATAGACACAAATACATTAACAGCAACAAGCGTGGCGGTTACTGGTACGTTTTCAACAAGCACCACGGGTTCGTTTAGGGGATCTATTGATATGATTGCCGAGGCCACTGGAACAAGTTATGTGGCAAATGCCAGAACATTAAATGTTATTGAAACACCCATTACGGGCCTTACCAAAACATATAATCCCTCTGATTCAGTGGCAGGTCGTGAAGTTGAAACTGATTCGGCATATAGACTTAGGAGGAGAAGCAATTTAGTTACAGCAGAGGCCGGGCCCCTAGAAGCAATAAGAAATTCGCTTTTGAAATTAAATAATATTGTAAGTTTGCCAGCACTAGAATCGGTTGTAATTTATGAAAATATTACGCTTGTTACGGATATTATGGGAATACCTGGAAAAAGTTTTGAGGTATTTATACATCAAGCAGGTGGGGCAACTTCTAGAGATCAGGAAATCGCTGATACAATTTGGGCTTCCAAACCTGCTGGTATTGAGGCGCATGGTGATATAAATATTACGGCATATGATAGTCAGGGTTTTGCTCATACAGTTGGATTTTCAAGATTATCTGAAATCAATATTTATCTTGATTTAACATTGACAACAGACAGCGATTATCCGGCTGATGGCGATGCCCAGGTACTTGCTGCTATTTTAGCATGGGGCAACGGGCTTGGTGGCGGCGAAACTATTGTAGTTAAGGGTTATAACGCTCTGGCAAGTCAATTTAATGCTATTCCCGGAATACTTAATTTAGATATAAAAATAGGTGTGGCACCAAATCCAACAACCGATAGCAATATTACTATTAACGCAACACAGTTATCACGTTGGGATTCAGCTAGAATAAATATAGTTAGTTAAGGAATTTTAAGTGGAAATAACACAGATAACGACCCATGAAACAGATGCCCTGGGAAGGCTTATACAGCAATATAAGGGCAAGCCGAACATTGAGGCTCTTATAAGCGTAAAAGCATTGCGTATGCAAGAACTTGAAAACGCCTTCTATGCTATAAAAGATAGACTCAATATTGCAACCCAAGTGGGAGTTCAACTTGATAGAATTGGTGATATTGTAGGTCAGCCAAGAAACGGAATAACAGATGATGTTATTTACAGACTATTTTTAAATGCAAAAATAGGTTTAAATTCATCTAATGGTGATGCAGAAAAAATTATAAGCATTTGGAACCTATTAAGTCAATCTACGCAAACCCAGTTAATTGAAAATTTTCCTGCTGAAATATCATTACTATCTAATAATAAAATGGATGATGCTATAGTTTTATTGGCATATGATTTAATTCAACAGGTTGCTTCGGCTGGTGTAAAGATTGTACTTTTGGGTTATTATGATCCAGATGCGCCTTTTGCTTTTGAGGGTAATGATCCTACTGGAAAGAATAAAGGGTTTGGTGACGATTTAGATCCAACAGTTGGTGGTAAATTTGCTGATGTATATTTTTAAATTTTAGGAGCAATATAAAATGATTTTAAAACCTACAATTAATCTTGACTGGATAGTTTCTGGTAGCGCGGCCTTAATACTTGAGCCAAGCGCGGGATTGAAACTAACTGGTTATGCTGGTGGAGATAAACCAGCAGCAAGAAATTTCAATTGGATGATGTATTGTATAGATCAATGGAAAAAGATTTCAGAAGATATAGTTCCAGACGTT
>Ga0172381_10000382_pt1 | contig 53700 bp, 54 predicted proteins | sample Leawel6488metaG_FD_119754 | JGI IMG/M metagenome (GOLD analysis project Ga0172381, IMG submission 119754) | Leachate microbial communities from a municipal landfill in Southern Ontario, Canada - Leachate well 64-88 metaG | ecosystem: Engineered > Solid waste > Landfill > Unclassified | place... | reverse complement strand
ACTGGAAGCCTCCAGGTTATCCCGTACTTGGAATTCACACCATGCACAAGTTGTCGGGGTTCATTGTAGCCACTAAAGGCATTATAACTATAAGCGTCAGTAGCTACCCAAGCTCCATTGACGAGTAACTCACCATCAACATCGGTTAAAGTAGTTGGCCGATGGAAGTGGCCGCAGCAATAATATCTGATATGAGTCTTCATCGCTTGATTCAAGGCCATAATCCGTCGCTGTCGGCGTTCCATACCATACCATGGAATACCCATCGTAGAGCGAATGTCGTCGCCATGAAAGCACTGAAAGCCAACTCCACCGATGTCAATATTAATACTGAATGAATCTGGAATTACAAAATTAATATTTTTCAGGTCACGACAATGCATTCTGGCTGTTTCAGCAACCAAATAATCCCAATTGTCGTGAGGTCCTAAATAATCTTTCTTAATTGATCGTCTGCCATGGTTTCCAGGCACATACACAATATTTACTGTTTCAAAAAATGGCGCTAAATCTCGGTACATTAGAGAATGTAGTTGGCCAATAGCAAAACAATTTTTGAACATGTTGCGAAAGTAAGATCGCTGCGTATGTCCGTGAATTTCTCCGCTCGTGTGATCGCCATACGCGAGGATGGTAAGTGTAGGAAATACAAACTGAGGCGCGAGTGTCTGTTGTGTCCACTTCAATACTGTATCTACATAATGCTCAGCCCTCCGCATACTAATGGGAAAATTATACCTTTCTAAGCCGCCGCATTCAGAGGGGTTGACAATCTGGTCATGGTGTCCATCACTGATGTGCATGACTAGATGCTCTTCAATATGCTGATCTTTTGCTAGCTTACGTTCAATTGGCAATGCTTTTGGTAATCCAGACATTGGAACGACAATACGTTCCATTTCTTCAACTACCGTCTTAAATAGACCATGAGTCTTAGTCATAGCCTTAACTTGTCGCTGCATCACATTACGTTCGTCCTTTAGATGCAGGACTTCGGCCTCTAAAGTTAATAGTCTATCGTCAGGATCGAGATTCTTTAACTGACCGCCTGATTTCTTTACTGGAACTGTAATATCCACTTGAGACCAAGCGCGTCCAGTTGCAATATCTGATATCAAAGATCGGCTTACCTTGTACTTTTTAGCAACTACTGGTTGAGTTTTTCCAGCCGCGAGCAACTCTTTAATTTCCGATACTTTCTTAGCGTTGAGTTTCATACAAGCTCCTTAATGAGAATCAGATTTACGGCATTCCAAGTAATCGCAGGACACTGCTTTTAGAATCAATCGTCCACCAAGAACCGGACTAAACGTCTCAGTTAATGGCGTTATCACTACCCCCTCACGACCTTTAAAAGATGACCGCATGTGTACTTTATCTCCGAGAATAGTCTCTCCATCAACAAGCTGTTCTACCACTTCATAGTCAAAGGGACCAGAGTATAGCAGAGGTACAGTCGGTACACAAAAGCGGGTTGTATAGTAAACAATTTGATCCCAATTTAAATAATTACCATCAACTGAAATATCAAATAATACATATCCATCCGCACCAAATCTACCATAGTCCATAAATTGAACTTTAGACCCATAAATTTCTCCGAACGCAATTACATTCTTGCCACCATCAGAGATACATCGAAGCATATCTTTCATATTGGATGTAAGTGGATTCCAATAAATAGATGGGTGTTCCAGTTTATCAAGAGACTTCATTGAACATTTATGTGACCCGCACATAAATTCATTATCAATTAATCCGACTCTGCTATTCGTTCCATGACACTTTTCGGTCAGACGCACTAGAGTTCCGAGTGGAATTGCATTCCGATACTTAGAATTTCGATAATTTTGAATATCTGTATAGATATGGAATCGTGGATCATTCTTAGCATGGTCGCCAACTCTAAACCATTCTGGTTCGGGTGGCTCATACTTGACACCATGAAAACGATCAGTTAAATCAGTACCAGCTTCAACATCTACTTTAACTGTAAACCCAAATGATGCGGCCCCACGTAAACGAATTGCCCCAACTCGACATTTAGATTTTTCAGAGTCGCCAGGATAAACTGCATCTTTAAGATAGTTCTCAACCCCAAGTTGTATTGCTACCTTAGGTGGAATGAGTATATCTGGAGGGAAGTGGGCAACAATATCACCCACCTGATACTTACCCTTTGTCTCGCAAGTTTGATAAGCGCCAATTTTGACAATTTCTAGTTTATCAGCATTAATATGCGGATAAATTGCGTCAATTTTAACGGCCATAATACCAAGGTCACTCATATTAAGTCTCCAGCTAGCTTATCAATAGCGTCAACAAAATCCTCGACTTTATCTGCCCCAACAAGATGCTCAAAATCAATAGTGTTGGTTTTCTGTATCATAGCCTCTAATTTAGTGTTGTCTAAAATCAACATTTTGGCTACTTCAGTATACTGCTGATAACTTGTCGTAACTAACTCATCCATACCTGATCTACGTAGCAAATAAGATGCCGCTCGATTAAACCACTGAGTTCCTTCTAACGTTACAACTGGGCGTCCGCACCAAAGAGATTCCAGTATTGTATTATAACCACCAAAAGGATAGCTGTCAACTGTAAAATGACAATTTGCCAGAACTTCCATATACTTTTCATACGGTAGATTAGGCATAATCGTTATATCTTTTCCAAAATATTCTAACATTGACATGCGTACAGGTATAGAGGCTTGATATCTATGAATTGGGTTTCCAGGCATAAATACTAAATGTGCCCCAGTTTCTTTCAGTTCTTTCAGACATTGGAACATCGGGGTATTATATTTGATTGCGCTCCAAGGCACTGCAATTTTAATCTGATCTGATAACTGTGCCTTTATTTTAATTGTGGGCAAAACAGGTAATACACCACTCCCAGGAAGTAGTATTAAGTTTTCAGAATAATTCCTTTTCCAATCCAATGTTTCAACTTGTTTTCCCGATAGAAAATAATCAATTTGATTACCTCGACCAGATACAGGATGTCCATGGCAAGCAACCTGCACAGGTGCAAGTCGCATATTTGATAGATAAATAGATTCTGTTGTTAAGCCAACGTCCAAAAATAAAGCCATGCCAAATGTCGTGGTTTGAATCTCAGATAAATCTAGTCCACAATCACTTACAGAAACTTGCACAACATTTTTGAAAATAGATAAATCTGCTGCACTATCAATTGGCCCCAAGTGTACTAGAGTTAATTTATATTTTTCTGCTAAAGCGTAGACAATTTTTCCAATTGATTTAACTACAACATGTGTTGGTTTCCAATTTCCAGTAACAATCGCAATATGTTTAGGATTTGGTACATTAATTGGCATCGGCAACGAGAAACTTTTATTAAACTTACGTTTTACTTTTTGAGCAACGCTTGTAAAATAATCCGACCAAAAATACGCCTGAGTGCTTTGAGGTAAAAATACACACCGATGATGCATATTTTTATAGTGTGTTTCTATATTTTTCTGTATATTACTATTTGTACAGCCAATAATTGGTAAGACATATTGCGCAAACCATAATGATGCTAGATTACGATTATGTTTAAAAAATTGATGTGAATCCAATGTTTCTGTGTTGCGTCCTGTGTATAAAAACATAAGTTTCACTGGATCATCAAACAACTTCAACCATTGATCTGTTGTCTTATACGGTGTGACTGCAACTATATTTGCATAAATATGACTATAAGTTAATAGCTTATAAGCCTCATCTTCGGGCACGTCCTGTGTCTTAAGAATCTCTAAAACACTCTCAGTGGCTTGGATAAACATTCCAAGAATCTGGCCATCAAGTTTATTGATGCCAACACGAGCAAACGGATCGAGTATTGCCTGTATCTGTTCAATCATTGGATAATCACTGGAGTTTTATTTTGCATGGGATGATTAGCTAGAATATAGTCAATTGCCTTAACAAAATATTGAGGCTCGTCGGTATCTAATAATAATTGTTTTAGACGATCTACGTCTGCAAGCTTATCTCGCGCATCTTTTAAAATTTTAGGGTTATTTAAAAGCGATAATATTTGTTCTTCGCACATTTCAATATTTGTGGTTGACAAATCGACGCCAACCCGTCTGGCGAGTGCTGTGGATGCACGATTATAAAACTTATCGCCCTCAATAGTCACCACAGGACACCCAGCAAAAAAGGAATCTACAATAGTATTGTAGCCACCAAATGGATATGAGTCAATAGTCAAACTACCTTGTTCAACTTTAGCAAGATAGTCCTGGTATTCAAGATTGGGGTATATCGAAACCTGCCCCTCAAATAGTTCTTGCAATTCTCGATTCATAATCGGAAAATTATTGTAACGTGTGCATGTCCACGACGGAAAAAATTGATAATGTATCTTTAAATTTGATTTTTGTTGAACTTGTCTTAGCATCTTTAACATTGGCCAATTAATTTTAGCCGTTGTCCAACAACAATTAATATAAGTTATATCTGTTACCATTGGATGGCGGCGAGTATATTTAGGATCAACGGGGTGCGCACCAAGCCCTGGGATAAGTATTAGATGTTCGCTGTAATTATCATAAGCCATTTCAATCTTTTCAGAATCGACGCCGCCAATAAAATAATCAACAAACGATCCATAAGTACTCACTGGATGACCATAGCCACAAACCATAATAGGCGCAAGTCTCGTATTTGCCAGGAAAACAGATTCATCTGTCATGCCAATATCTGTAAAATATGCTAATTCAAAATCGTTTTTCTTAATAGTAGTTAAATCCTGTTTTTCCATGCCAGCATGAACTTGTACGACTTGTTTAAACAAAGTCCTATCTATCTTATCCATTTGGGCCTTACTCGAACAGATAAGAGTTAAATCATACTTCTGTGCTAAGGCTGCTATTTGTGGGTAACTACTTTTATAAACAGCTGTAACTGGAATCCATTTATCAGTTATAATAGCCAAGCTTCCTTTTCTCGGGGTGCTTGTTATTTTATACAAATTAGAAAATTTCTTAACTTGTTGATTACACCACTCTTTAATTGGTCGCTCGTTAATACCAGAATAGGAGCATTGAAAATACATTGGTTGAACACGAGTATCGGGTAAATCAAGTTCGGGCAAAAATTCAACTAGATGCTTAATCATATTACTAGTTAATAATTCTGAGGTACCACCGGGAGGGGCGGTAGAAAAATTATTCCACCATAAAGTAGCTAATTTAGGATTGGGGGCAACTAATGCCTTAGTATTTATATTAATATTATTCCTACAAGTGTACAAAAATAGTAGCTTTGCATAATTTCCGTCTTGGTATAACAATGCCCTAAGCACACCATCGGTATTGCGATGACCAGAAATTGCGACTAAATTCGCAAATAGATGATTGATCCCAATAAATAATGGAACCCAATTATCTGGAAATCTAAAATCTTCTTGTAGCATTAAGAAAAAAACAAACTCGACAAACGAGTCTATTCGCTTTAAATCTTCTTTTCCAAAAGAAGCATAACTGACATCATTACAATGTTTTAATACTGCAAAAATATCTTGACAAAGTTTATCGTATCTCTTTTGAGTATACAATGTTAAAGCATATCGTGTATCAAAAGCTGGAAAATTTTTAGTTATTGTACTCACAGAGTATTCCTTCCTGTAAAATAAGTAGTCTTCGATACTTTATGCCACGATACTCAATATCCAATTTAATATCTTTAGCTCTCCAAGGTGTTGTTATTACAATAATTGGGTCACTAAAAGCTTTTATAATATCAGGCGACTGTATTTCTTGTCCGGTACCAGGAACAAATTTACCAACTTTATGAACATCAGAATCAACAACCAATGGATAATTAGTGCTGTCAATTCCATAGCTGTTTAAAAAGGCAGCACTCTTACCAGTCCCACCCCAAAAGACCAGTGTCTTTTTTTGTTGCTTTATTTCTTCCAGTTGTCTCTGCACTGTACTAATAGAATCTGTAGCACCAGCACCAAAAGCCTTTGCTGTATCGGTATAAAATTGTAGGGGAACACTATTAGGAGTAAAAAATCCAGCTAAAACTTCATTACCATAGTATCTATTAATATCTAAAGTTGAGTAACCGCACTGAGAAAAAAGTGTCTGAAAACTATTCGATGTAAAATTAGAGACGTGTTCATACAAAAAATCAGAGATTCTACCTAATGCCAATGAATTATCAAAACATGGAACCTCAACCAAAAATATTGGTGATAAATTATAGACACTACACCAATATGAAATTTCGGCTAGAAATTCTCTGGGTTTATCCATATGCTCAATAACATGGCGACAAACTAGCAACGATGGCCTAAATCTCGCTAAATCTCGCTCTGGAATAAAATAATCTCTAAATACGGAGAAATTTTTAATCTGATCGGCTTCTATTCCTGGCTCATAACCAATACACGAAGCATTGGGCATCGTGCCAAGTAATCGGCTAAAAAACTGGCCATCGCCACATCCTATATCAATTGCGACACCACTGATCCATCTATCTTTATAGGTATGTAACTTATTTACCAGCATTTGCATATGATTTTGCCACGCTGGTCCACTATTATACATTAAATTGGAATCAGCCGCATATGGAACTTGAGCGTAATTAAAATCAGTATTAAATACATGCCCACAGAAAGCACACATATGAAAATTCATTGGAAATCGTAATGCGCTCTGTGCCATAGCGGCAGACTTGGGAAGATTTAAAGCTGCTAAGGGTTGTGGCCCTGGATTGAAAATTTTATGTGTCAACTTATTACCGCATACAATACATGTCATAGTCTATCAACCTTATATGGACAATTTTGACAAATTTCTTCCCTGAGAATCAATACTTTTTTTCCATCTTTTACACAGTTTAAAAAATAACGCTCGCAACCGCAGGATTGAACGGGTCTTTTTTCAAATTCAATATAAATACAAAAAGGTTTTTCTGGAATTAAAATCCATGCATCGCTACTTTGTGGATTATTTGATTTTCTACGATACCCTACGGGTACCGGAGGAGGTTCCCAATCAGTTTCTTCTTTAGTATAAACAATGGTACCATCTTTTAAAAGCTGTGGTTTTCTAACTGAAATTGGTTTTGGAATTGGAATTGGTTGTATTTCAGACTGTGATATTATCTGTAAATTTTTATCTAATTCTTGGCAGGTCGAGCATATTTCATATGTAACAATCTTTTGTTTATACAATTCGGGGTGTTTTATTAACTCAGCTGGAGGCAACTGTTGTAACTGTGCTAATAAAGGCTTACAATAAATAACTAACGGACTGTTAGCCGTAGCTCTATAAAATACACGTCTACTGCACGCAGGTAAATCAGCAATAATCTTCGTGTCGATTGTCATATTTAGGATGATTCTCTGAATTAAACCAATTTTGATGCTCGTCGTAAAATTCTGTTTGTTGAATTGTATAGTCCTTACCAATTCGAGTTGGAACTGCTTTATAAGATAAGGTATATTCCATATAAGTTGTTGGGACGTACAAGGTATCCACAACACCATTATACACAAATGCGCACCAAGTGTGCTCCAAACAAGCCCGTAAACCGCCGCACACGGGATCTTCTAAATCACCACCAGACCAGTACCAAGTATTTGTTTCTGGATCACCATATTCACAAGGTGCATCGCAAGATGGTGGTCCAGCATCACAACGGTGAATAGATGTTACATCAAAAGTTCGTACTGTACGATCCAGAAGTAAGTCGTCTGCTTGATCGTAAGAAAGAAATGGAGTACCATTTGGACTCAACCTAATTACAATTCTAAAAGTTCGATTGTAAGCCGAGTCATATATATCAATATAAATTGAAGGCCGTAAACCACAACCTTGATGATTAGTATACTTGAGACACCCTTTGCTATTATATGTACAATCTGTCATATAAGACGGTAACGCTGGTTCGCATAGATAATCATCACTATTAGCTAATGCTCTTGCAGCTTGGGCTATTGTACTGTCTGTTTTTGGATTAAACCATTTCCACCAATTAAATTGCAAAGCATAAATAAGTGCTAGAGCCCACTGCATTCCTTGCCATTCTACTGGAAAACGAGTTTGAATTGCGACACATGCTGCCATATTTTCAGCAGCGTCATTATCACACGCTGTCCTGGCGGGTTCGATCTTATTAAATTCAGTGAGATACTCAGCATGTTTATCGTCAATAATAGCTTGCTGATCTTGTGCTTGGCTACCTAAATCGCAAATCTGTTCTCTCAATACCTCACACTGTGGAATATCTTCTTCAGCTGGTGCAATATCACAGTCTAAGCTGAGATACTCAGAAATAGCAGCATCTAATTGCGGTAAAATATCTTCATCTAAAGTTGCTTGTTCCTTGGCTAATTGGCAAGCTTTTTGTTGAGTAGTATTAACTGCTTGAATAAATTCATACTGCTTCTGTCTTGCTGTAGTATAAGTTGCGCAAATTTTAGTCCAATTAGCTACATTAGTACCTTCTAATGGTGGATACCAAATACCCGTATAAGTATCAACATACCAATTCATTCCAATACAATAATAACAAACACCACCAGTAACGACACCACAACGTTCTTCAGTGCAACAAGCATCTATAGTTGTCCAGACGACTCGTTCTGTTGCCACATCAACTTCTACTGGTACACATTCTTCGCAATCACACCACATATCAGGTATTTGTTCTGCAATTTCGTCAATAATTTCATAATGCCAGATTTCAAGGTCTTCGGAAAAAGAAATATCAGGGCACGATTCAATCATTTTATTACGAACTTCAGTAACATCGTCTTGCGCCCAAAGATGTGGATCTTCAACTTCTTCCAGCGGATCAATAGCAGTACAACCTTCTGGTGGGTTTGCTAATTTATCGTTTATATCTTGAATCAATAGATTCCACTGGTCAATGCTAAATGGTCCGGAGTCATAGTAGCTACTCATACTAGTCTCTCCATAACTTCCTCAAGACTAATCGGACGCCACTCGCCAGTGAGCTTGAAGGTATTATCAACACCAACATCCATAGCCTTTCGGCCTGGAAACCATTGATTAAGTTGTTGCTCCATGGACCCATGGCAGTGTCCATACAGATGTATCCCACCATAGTGTAGAGCGTCCCAAGATAACATAGGATAATGTAGCATGTGAATCTTTTGTCCATTAAATTTCTTACATGACATATCCTGAAAAGTGGAACAATGCTGCCGTAAACTGCTACTATCATGGTTTCCACGAATTATATGAAGCTGTCTAACTTTCAGTCTCTGTCGATAATGACCGGCTTTGCTTGCTGACCAACAAAAATCTCCAAGATGATAAAGTATGTCATCTGGCCGCACAATTTGATTAATATTATTAATAAGCTGTGCATCCATTTCTTCAATACATTCAAATGCATTTAGACGGGCAGACTGATGTAACAGGATGCCCGTATGACCAAAGTGCGTATCTGAAATGAAATAAACGGTCATTGATCTGAGTCCCAAATAACTCGAATTCTTGAGTGGTTATAATAGTCTCTAGGCAAGATATAATAAGCTTCTCTATATATTGGTATTCCGAGCCTATTTTCAATATCACACACCGCAGGTAATTCAGAACAATACAAATCCATGTTACCAGATTTAAACTGAAAATCATATAGCGTCCCAGCTAGCGACTTACATTTTTCAACTACCTTCTTAGTGTATTCTTTATCCCAATCTAAACACTCCAATAAAACAACTCTATCTGATGTATGGCATATATCAAAAAAGGTGCTTTTTGTATACCCCAGATGTGTCATTTCTCCGACTTCATACTCGCCACAAATACACAAAGCTGCATGATCCAAGTCTCCCGGAGTCAAAAACGATGAAACTCGTGATTCATCAGTTGACAGGATTATGTACCCAGGCTTTAATAGTTTATACCCTTCGAGATATTTCTTTCCAGTTAAACGTGTATGATTACAAGAAATCCGTATCCAAGATAAAATATCTCTAACTATCCAAAGATAGATTCTTGTTGTCATTAACCAGCGGACTATGGATTTCATTTATATACCTAGTAAAGATTTGATTAAATTCCACAACCAAAGCCAAAAACTATTTGCCGACTCTGGATCAACTGGAGTGACTGGTGGGTCATGTCTTCCAACAAGAAATGCAGCTTCACCATCTTCGGCAAGCAGCTTCTTCATATTAGCAAAACTAATCTTAAAATCGCCACCAATACCCCAGCTAGTTCCCCAGCTATTATGTCCAATTAGATATTCGTCTTCAACATTGATACCTTTAACTAGCCAGCAATGACCACCTTCATTACTTCCAGTGACATGCACGAAACCATTTTCATCTGTATCGGACATTCCACTATACCAACTAGTACCAACAATCGCTGGACCTTCATTTGAGACGCCATTAAGAAAGGTATCAAAATCGAATGACCAGTTATAGGCATCACACCAACCAGCATTCTTTAATACTTTTAAACCAGCAAGTACGCTAGTACCTTCATAGTATTCACCTGGAAATTCATCAAGCTTCTGAGCTTCTTTATAAATATTGCGGCAATAATTGTAGTCAACAGAATCAACTTCAACTGGTGCAGCGACTAATTCATGTCCGCATCCAAAACCAACACATGAACCCTCATTGCCTTGGTCTAAGTGTTTCTTACATTCCCAAGTTCGAGTAACGAGCAAAAACATCTTAAGTAATAATGGATACTTGCGACTTCTTTCATCGAATTGAATGCGTCTTCCAAATTGTCTAGGCATTGATTTTCTCCAGCGTTGCGGACCAAGTGTTTGTACAATAATGTTGAATTCTACGTATAATCTTCTTGGATGTTAAACACCATCGGGCTGTTTCACCTTTTGAGTGTTCAGTTTCATAGGGAACTGTTCCTGGGTACTTTTTAACGTGTAAATCTTCTATAGTGTTGGTTATAGCTTGTCTTATAATTTGATGGGTACTATGAGAAAACATTTGGATATCAAATGGTGGATGATTTTCGTCCGCTTGACGTAAACAATAATTTATATGCCTTGAAATATCGGCTAGTGTAATACCATCAAGGTCTTCAATATTAATAGAAATTGGTACAGTTAATGTCAAGTTACATTTAGTCATGGTACGTGGTTTAAGTGTTGTCATTTTTACCCCAAGTAGACTTTATCCAAAGACGTTCATGGTAATAATAGAATATAACTTTAACAACTAAACAAGTAATTGATAATGATATACTTGACGTAATACAACTTGTAAATAAATAAGCAACACCTATCGTAATAAACGTAGAAATAGATTCCCACGTAATAGCTTTTACTAACGATCGCTGTCGGCTAGTCTTCTGCATCTATAGTTTCATACTTTCTAAGATACTGTGCAGCTTGTAATAAAAGCATTGAATTATCCTTAAATTTTCCTAATCCAAGGTTACAACTTGCGCATATTAATCCGCGTACTTGTCCTGTTGTATGATTATGGTCGATGCATGGAGTTTCATCAAAACTAACAAAACAAATAGCACACTTATTGTTTTGTTGTTTACGCATGTTTGCAACATCATCTAGTGTTAAACCAAACTTTGTTTTTAAATGGTTTTTCCGTCTGCATTTTTTACTTATATCTAAACAACGTTGTCTAAATTTAGGGTCTATTTTGTAGCGATCTCTATGCTTTTGATTTTTTATTTCCCGCAGTTCTGGATATAATTTTAACCTACGAGCCAGTCGAGTACAGACATCTTTAGAATGACATGCTTTGCAAACCCGTAAATAACCCAAACGAGTCCTTCGTTTTCTAACAAAGTTATTGACAGTGGTTGTTATACCACAATACTTACAAGTTAATACATCTGTTTCTAGTAAACTAACTTGAGGTAGTTTAGGTCTCGCCATCGGAAACACCCTCAAAACAAGTTTGAATATCCCCCATAGACATCAATTCTAATCTTCTATTATCTTTTAATAATTCGAGCACTTTGAGGTCAGTAGGTAAATGAATCAAATCAACAATAGTAGCGCCTTTATTGGTATCAAGTCCTATTCTGTGGATACGGTCCTCGCTCTGAGAACGTGATTCAGCCTCATAGCTGTTGGAGTAATAAATAGCCATTCTACTTTCTACCAACGTCAAACCCATTCCTCCGCTCTTGGGATGAGCCACAAAAACAACTCGTGGATGGCTTGTTAAATCAGCCCAATAATCCAAGGGGGCTTCATTTAGAATACCATCTTTAGTGCGAACTTGCCAGCCACGACCATCAACCCGTACAACATCCCATTCTTGTTTTAAACAAATAGCAGTTACTTTATCAATTGAACCCGTAAATCCAGCAAATACAACCAAGCGTCCAGTTTCTTCATTCTCTTCCAACAAAGATATCAATGCTTCTTCTTTTGGGCATGGAACTTCTTTTACTGTTCTTTCATACTTATCAATTTGACCTGTCCCATTACATGAAGCACAAGGAAAATCTTGTTTCTCTAAAGTTTTAACGTACTCGGGATCAAGCATATCCGTCATAGTAAATGCACGATCAGAATCTTCTGGATCAACCCAATAAGATGTGATACAAGTTCCATCGCATACTGGACAAGTTTCTTTACCCACTACTTTATTACGGTACTGAAAACCATCACTTAGTTCACGCAGCCATGTCAACCCAGTAATAGTGTTTGGAGCCGCCTGCAATAATGACTGAGCAACTCTGAGTGTTGAAGGTTTGGGTTGACATTGAATAATCCGGTAGCGTTTATCTGGTAGGTCAATACAATCTTTCTTATGTTTTATAACAGCGAGCCCTTTTAAGCGTTCATATAAGAATGCAACTTCATTTATGCATGGTTTAAAATCATGTACATCAGAATCAGCTTTTAGATACTCATTAGTCACATCGAGTAAATGAGTATGCTTTCCATCTTCCGCCAATTCTCCGCATATATCACATTTTCTTTCATCATCTTTCCAAGTAACTAGCTTATGAAATGATGTGCCGCCTAATCCCTCTTCTTTACGGTGTATACCAAGTCTAAATTCAAAAGAATTTCGACTACCTTCACGAAGATATCCAGGCCATGTTATCTCACTTTGCGACCACCAGTCAGCTGGTGACTTAGGAGAAGGCGTTCCTGACATAAGAATTACATACCCTTCAAACCCCCAATCATTCCTAACACCATCAGCTAGTGCTTGGGCCGCCATTGTTCGTTTGGCTGTTGGATTCTTTAGCCGACTGGACTCATCGAATATTACTCCATGTGGAGCCTTTTGAGAACTATCCCAAGTAGACATTCGTTTGACTAGACCTTCATATGTCATAATCTCAATATTAAGTCTGTCCGAAATACCCCACTTCTTAAATTCACGTTCGATTGCATACAGGCCGGATTTAGGGCCAATCCACCACCAATTTTGTTTGCCAGATTGCTCCATCAATTCAATTGCTGAAAGTGTCTTCCCTGTGCCCATTTCCGCGCCCCATATCTGATAATGGTATGTGAGCCCTAAATCAGTCATATCTTTTTGATGGGCCATTAATGGCCTATCATATTCAAAATGCTGGAGCGGTCGATCAAACCAAGCGTAAACATCTTCGCCTAGTAATAGACGAAGTTGAAACCAATTCCTAAAACAATTTGATGCGGTCCAAATCTTGCGTGGTGGATCATCATATCCATGCCACTTCGCGCCTTTCATTGATTTTATTTCATCCTTTAATTCAAAAGGAGATTTTAAAAATTCAATATTAACTGGTGTAGCTTGAATCTGACCGGGCTTTTTAATCAATGTACCAGACTTAGTTTCAACAAGAAACTTAACATCGAGTGGCTGATTTAATGGAACCGCATCAAACATATAAATCTTTCAATATTAAGGGCCAATATACACAGTAGGTTGTAGTAAATTTTTTATCGCTTCTAACTGAGTAGTGCCAAACCCAGCATCACTTATTTGTAGGTCTTCAAATGTATCTGTATAGACCGCACAAAACATATCACCATCTTTAAATACTGAAATCTGCATAGCATTTGCTGGTATCATATATCCTCCCAATCATCATCATCGTCATAAAGATCACTATAACATTCGTACTCTTCGTCATCGTATTCATCATCGTATTCATCATCGTATTCATTATCATCGAAGTCAAAATCCTCATTATCAAAAGCGTCACCATCAAACTCAAAAATTTTTCTCATCTTATTCCTCCAGCGTAAAGGTATCATCAGAAAGTAATTTTTTATGCTTAATAGAAAAAGCTTCTGCTAACCCCATGTTACAAAATTGTGTGTAAATTTTACCATATACACGCCGAATAAACTCAGGTTGCTCTGGACGGCACCCCCGCACAACTGCTGTCCTCCAAGCTAATAATGACCCTGTTGCAATGACTGATTGTATCCCACGTATTTTGGTAGTAGTTAGAGCAAATGGCATACCGCCTAATACTTCTAATAATAGAGGCATGTCAACATCTTCTGATGCAAAAAGACAACCATAATGTAGTAAACAGTATACATCACGGTTTGCTTTAACATTAGCAGATGCTTTTCTGTCTCTAAAGCCTGCTAAACATGCAATTAAATGCTGCTGATTTTTTAATCCGGATGCATCGGCTGCCCTAGATGGGGAGTACCCTAGCATTTCATTTGCTAATGTTAGAAATGCTGGCGTATTCATACTAGGAATCAGAAGTAATAAAGCATCAGCGTTCAAGCTAATTTGCCTCCATGTCGATATGAACGTGTCTTATTATATTCTAATTTTAATCTAAGGGCTTCTTCCAGAGGAATATTATAATGCCCACAAACATCAGCGACTCTTATTAAAAGGTCGGCTAATTCAACAGCAATCCCTTCTGGCTTATGAGTTGCATCTATGACTAGCATTGAAGCTGTGGATAAACCGTCACGTCTGTATTCTTCCATTACTTCCGCTAATTCTGTTACCATTAACATCAATTTTTCACCAAAATTGATTTCTTTATCCCACCAACCTTTTTCTAATGCTGTAGTATAAGACTGTTGGACTAATTCTTGTATTGTCATGGGTACCATACCTTTCCATCAAAGAGATTTTGGCAGTCTCCAAGTTTACCATACCACCAAGTATATATAACACCACTAGCCTCAAAAATCTTCTTAGCTAACTCAGTATCTTCTCGCCATCTATCTGGTGTCATTTCCAAAGCATTTCCATGGCAGACTACTTCCTTAATACCAGAAAGCACAATAGCGCGCGCACAATCACAACAGGCTGCCCACGGGCAAAACATGGTAGCTCCGTATAAAGAGATACCTTCATTCGCGGCTTTAAAAATAGCGTCCCTTTCTGCATGTTCGATAATTTTATACTTTAATGCCCTGTCTGTTAAATCAAATTCATCTAATCCAGGTGGTAAATGATTCCAACCACTAATAATATTAGATTTAGTCACAATTATTGCGCCAACTTTTGTGCTGGGATCTGGACTATATAAGTCCGCTAGTTGATAAGCAGATCGCAAATATGATTCAATCATTATTTAGTTTTCCTAGACCAAAGCCACCAATTATAAGCTGCCATTGCTAAACAAGCTCCATCCATAACTAACATATCCGACATCTGTAATTGAATTGCGTATAAACACCAAAATAAATTTCCTATTATACTAAACAACCAACCTATATTCCATTTACGCCCTAAACAAATTAAAGCCAGAAACATCCAAAAATTGCCAACCCAACCAAGCGTCATAATAATCTCCAAGGCCACCAGAAGGAATTGAACCTTCAACATTCGCATTACAGGTGCGATGCTCTACCGATTGAGCTATAGTGGCTTCTCCGTTTACTCAGTCGTGAACTTAATAGTCTGAGGTAATAAACACCCTCTGTTACTACATGGATATACAGTTACTGTTCCAATCATAACTAACGATTCATTAGGATCGAATGAACTAACATTCAATGTCCATTCAACTTGTCCTGAAAGTGTTTCAATATCAATTCCAGGTAGAAAATCATAATGTAAAATAGTTGGCTTAGGATTTTCAGTCCATTTAGTTTCTCTATCAACCATTGCTCCAGGTCCAAGTTCAATATTAGTAGGTCTAGGTCCGTCTCCCTTTTGATTAATAGAGTAAATATGATAATCTGCTGGAATAGTTGCTACCAACTTCAACTGATACTTGCCTAGACTAAGTGGAACTAAAGTAGCTTCAACTTCTACCTGAGGCACAATTTGCTGCACTGGCCGTCTATTAGTACTAGTATTATGAGCAAAATCACAAGCCGATAAAAATAGAAGACCGATCATCAGTGTAACTACCAAAAACTTACTCATATTAAACCCCAAAAATAAACCACTAAATTATATGGCCAGCTAGCAATGGATACTAGATCATTGCTCGTAATGGAACTATCTGAAGCAATCACAAGATTGACAGCTATTCCAAATAATGCCACACAACCCCCAAGCCAGAAGACTAAGGCATGTGTGAAAAATTTCTTTATCATTACTTACCCCGCATCTTGTTAATTAATTCAATCACATACCCAATAACAGCTTTAACAGATGGGGCAACAATCTCATACAAGTCACTGACGGCATAGACTGGCCAGACAAATGCACTAGTAACAGTTGGAATACTCACATTACCAGCATTACGCAAATTTAAAAGATTTACCATAACGCCACCTACATAAATATAAACTAAACTCATAATAATATCTCCCATACAAATTAAAAGTGGGAGAGCCATCGCCATCGTGGCTCTCCCACGGAATCGAGACTACCGAGCACGCTTCTTAGGGGCATCCGCCTCTTCAACTTTTTCAATCTCAGTATTTTTTAACGCCATAAACTTTGTAATTTCTTCTACAATCGCTTCCATTGGTGGAAGATTTGTAAAAGGTGTTGAACAAGCAACACACACGGGAACATGCCATCCATAGGTTGGCTTCTTAATATATTTAACCTTCAAGGTACAAGGTTCTGGAGCCGTTCCCACAGGACGATTTAGACGGAGAGACAATTGTTCTGCGTCCGCTGCGGACTTTGGAAGATAAGCGCCAATCTTAGGAGCTTCCTTTCGAGTCGAACTTGTGCCGCAGAAAAATTCATAAAACTGACCTGAGCCGCGTTCAAAAATCAAAAATGTTGGCCCATACATACAACCTGAATTAGGTTGGTCTCCCAACTCCTTAATAGTTTTGAATGCTTCGCTTGTAGGATCATAATTTGTGACAATACTATCACGATCTCGCATATCCAAAGCCTTTACTCGACAACACACAGGCAAAATATCAATTTCATTACCTAAATCCTGAATAACATCATCACCACGAGGTACACCATAATGCCCTGGAGCGATTAGACCGTTATCAATAGCTGCTCCTTTAGTATATAGCTGAAGTCGCTCTAAAAATGAACCACTCTTTGCGACTGCCTGAAAAATCTCGCTATTAACACTTAAACCAGTGGTTGGTAGTTGATTCAAATTTACAGGTGTTAATTCATTACTCATAGTTTAAATCTCCAAATAAAATCAATCTTCAATTAATGAAATTCTCCAATCATCACTTAGACCCAATTCTTTTTGATTCTTTAAGGTGGCACGTCGCTTTCTCCTTTCAATTAATTGTGTTTCCATTTTATCCAATTTTTTCTGTTGTTTTGCTACATGTTGTTTTACACTATCAGCATCTAAGTGCAAAACCCATGCCAAAGCTTGTCGCCAAACATTTAAAGGTGTTAGTTCAGCATCTGTTAAAGTACTAAGAATAACCGAGCCACTGATAGGCTTTTCAAACTCGCTTTTTATTTGTCTTAAATTCCGAAGATGTGGCTGGGGGGTTTTATTTAATATAAAAAACTTTTCAGCCTTACCTTTAAATGCTTGTTCCCAATAATCTTTCATCATTCCATTACAAATAATCGCAGCATCTTTTCCACTCATACAGAGAGCTTTAGGTAAAAATTCGTCTTGTAATCTCTGAGGTAAGTTGCACATAGCATAAGCTGCAACTAAAGAAAGATTCCCCGCATCTAATTCTCGTTTAGCTGAATCACAAAGTCTAGTTAATTTTAATGTTGATCTAATCCAACCTGGATTTTTATTAATTCTAACAGAAAGAGCTTCAAAAGTCAAATCCGGATCAGAAGCAAATAATCGTTTTAAATGCGAAGCAAATTCAGCGCGTTTTGTTGGTGGGCGTTGCATATTAGCTTCAATTTGCATTAATAAAGCTTCTTCATCTGATGCTGAAACAATAGTACAACCCAATTGGGTGAGACCTATATCTTTAGCGCAAGAAAATCTATACATACCGTCAATAACTTCGTAACTACCTTCAAAACGTGTTGACTGACGCACTAAAATAGAGTTTAGTATGCCGTGGGTCGCAATTGAATCACGCAATTCCATATAATCTAGCGTGCGACGATCCACTGTCCTCAGCATGAGGTAGGGAGGGATTATTTTATCAAGGCTAATAAGTATAACAGAGTTTTCAGGCATCTTTAGTGCAAAATTTACAGGAAGAGCATAAGTTTAAATTAATAATAACATTTTTTCCAATTTCTTCATTTGTGCAAATATGATAGAAGGTGACACAGCGACAACCTTCTTTTGGCATTTGTATTCTACGACGAAATTTGCATGTTGTCCAGACTGGGATTAAAACCCATGCATCGGAATTTTTAGGATTATTTGATTTGCGTTGATACCCTTCAACTAAGGGCGGTGGTTCCCACCCTCTTTTAGGGTACACTAATATTCCATTATCAAGTATGTGTGGTTTATTGTATTTTTTTAAACTCATACGTTAAATACCTCTATTACTATTACACCTTAAACAGCGCCGAAATTTCAAAATCAGCGCCGAATTTTTCAATAAAGTAGTATATAACTATCACCCCATATATCAACATTTTTTAAACTTAGATACTGTAAAGAGTTACATCAATAGTTGTCAAAGTGCGTTGTGGTTTGAAAATAAACTTTTTAAAGGCGAGAAATTAAAAACAAATTAAATACACATCAATCAGAATAAAAAAGTTTTTTAGCCACAACGCACTTTGACAACTATTGATGTAACTAAGCTAGATATTAAAAGTTACAGAAAATTGGAAGTGAATTATGATCTCAAAACAAAAATTTTTGAAATATTGTCCTTAGTTTAGGTGTAAATAGTAGTAGAGAACTTATTCAACTTGGAGATTATTATGCCAAACCCAAAACCCTCGACCGTTATTCGTGCATGTTTGACGCAAGATAATGGTTTGAGGCATAATGAACAAAGAATTGCAAATTGGTATAACCATGAAATGGAAGTCCAAGTCATGGTTGCCCAAGGGGACGGTGAGCCTATTGATGGTAAGACCAGAGTTTATAGTGATGGTCTAAACACTTGGTACAACTTCCGCATTCCCAAGAATGCCAATACCGACCCCATTGATAATGACCATGAACTAAAGTATGCTTTAGAACTCCATGCTGAAGCAATTGGAATGACTGGATGGAACTGGAAGCGTCGTTGCTCTGTCAGAGTTGGTTTTGATTTTGATTCGATTACTTCCCATGCAAAGGGTGTGGGTGTTAGTGATGAACAATTAAATGCAATTCGAGATAAGCTAATAGAAGTACCAGAGGCTTTGGTGTTGCGTAGCACTAGCGGCACGGGTTTGCATCTATACCTGGAATTTGATCCGGACAACCTACCAGAAACTTTGAACCATACCGAACATGCGGCTTTGGCAATTGCTTGCCTAAAAATTATATCTCAGCGTGTAGGCTTCGATTTCCAAGCTGGTGTAGATGTTGGTGGAGGAAATATGTGGGTGTGGCACCGAAAGGCAACACCTGAGAATCGTGGACTTACTATCTTAAAGGATAATAGACATCCAAATGGTACACAAGCTTATATGACTACCCCTGAAAATTGGAAGTTATATATGGATGTGGCTACACGAAAAAGACAAAAAATTAAAATAGAGGGTGTACCAGATAACGAGCAAGATGATGTATCAGATAAAGCTGCGGCACAAAAAGCAATTCCTTTAACTGATACTCATAAACAGATTATTACTGGTTTGCAACAAGTTTGTTCAAATTTTTCGACAGTATGGATTCCAGACCATCATTTATTGCAGACTCATACCTACGCATTAAAACTTTATTTTAATCATTGTAAAGACACTGGCAACCCTCTTATTGGTATATTTAATACATTAAGTGAGGGACGTAATCCCCAAACCCCAAATTGCTTTTGTTTTCCATTAGAAAATGGTGGATTTCGAGTTGTGAGGTTTGGAAAAGGGACTCAAGAACATAATACATGGCAGATGGATCGGGGTGGATGGTCGTATACTTACTATAATCAAGCTATGAATTTTTTTCGTGCCGCCACCGCGTATGAAGGTCTTGAAGACGATCGGGCAGGATTTACCTTCACTGACGCTGACTCAGCTATTAGCGCTGTACAAGCAATGGGGCATCAAATTGAGATACCTGATGAATTAGCTAATAGAGCAGTTACCTTGCGTCCGCATAAAGGTGGCAAACTTTTAGTTGAAATTGAGAGTACAAAAACTGATAAGGAATTTGAGATTATTGGTTGGATCAAAAAACGTTCTAAATGGATAAAAGTATATAATATTAAAATCTTAGATGACCAAAATACTAATATTGATTTCGAGGATGTTGATAATAATGTACGTGCTGTTATTACTACAGATCATTTATTATCTGGTTGGCATTTGCGACATGAACAAGGAATGTGGATGCAACTTGGAAAAGATGATGCACGATCAAAATTAAAGTCAATTGGTTATGACACAACAACAGAAGCGATTCTTGGTCAAGTAATTTCCAAGGCGTGGATTCGTGTAAATTTACCTTTTAGAGAAGAATACCCTGGAAATCGTCAATGGAATCTAAATGCGGCACAGTTACGTTTTGATCCAGCTACTGATATTGATGACATGAGTGAATCTTTACATCCACATTGGGATATGATATTAACGCATGTTGGAAGAGAATTAGACGAATATCTTATTGAATTACCTTGGGCAAAACGTAATGGAATTCGGACTGGAAGAGATTATTTAATGCTATGGATAGCTTGTATGATAAGAGAGCCTTTTGAACCATTACCTTATTTATTTTTATACGGACTTGAAGAAACTGGTAAATCTATTTTACATGAAGCTATTTCACTTTTAATGACAAAAGGAGTCATTCGCGCGGACACAGCTTTGACAAATCAAAGTGATTTCAACGGAGAGTTAGACGGTGCAATTTTATGTGTAGTGGAAGAAAAAAATATAACAAAAGCTGGTGTTTCTGTTCGTAACAAAATTAAAGACTGGGTGACATCACCTACAATTTCTATACATGCAAAACATAAGCAAGTGTGCCAACAACGGAATTCTACACATTGGATTCAATGCTCCAATGATAAAGGCAGTTGCCCTATTTTTACTGGGGATACTCGTATAACTATGATTAATGTTGCGGAATTAATACCTGGCTCGGAGGTTCCTAAATTAGTACTACTTTCAAAATTGGAAGATGAAGCACCATATTTTCTTGCAACTATTTTAAATGCCCCGCTGCCAGATTTAGAACATAGGATGCGATTACCTATTGTAGTAACAAGTAATAAAGAACAAATGGCCGATTCAAATCAAACATTACTTGAAGACTTTCTTGAAACAAAATGCTTTTATGCTCCTGGATCATGTATTCTTTTTACAGATTTCTATAGTGAGTTTATAAAGACTATTCCAGATAAAGATAAGCAGGCAGAATGGGATCGGCAAAAGATTCAAGTGGCTTTACCTGGAAAGTATCCTTTAGGTTTTTATACTGGTAATGCTAGGTATATTGGTAATATTTCCTTTATACCTACAGAAGCACAACCATTTACCTTTATATGTCGTGATAAACGGCTAATAATTAAAGAAGCATGAGGTTTATATGGATAGCATAATTAGAGTTTATCGGTACTCCGACCAATATAAAGACCTAGCTTACCCTTTAGCAGACATCCGTGTGTCTGGGCCTATTTCTGGTAATCCTATTAAGTTTGCAAAAAAACACGGTGGAGATTTTATTAAAATTCTATCGTTAGAAGAAGCAGAAACAGACGATTTAGTAATATTTGAGATAGAAAACGGTATGTGAGTTGCTGTAATTTATACTGATTTAAGGAGTTCTATATGACAAAAAAGCCCGACTACGATCATTTTAAAGATTCTGGAGCACGGTCACAGTTTAATACTGGGGCAGTTCGTGATGCTCAAGGTGGAAAGGGTAGAATGGATTTGCTGCCTTTTCGTGCAATTTTTGAGGTAGCAAAAGTTTTGGAGGGCGGGGCAAAGAAGTATGATTCCCGTAACTGGGAAAAAGGCATCCCCCTATCAAGATACGCTGACAGTGGGTTAAGACATATGGGTAAATATTTACGTGGGGACCGAGACGAGCCACACGATGCTATGGCTTGTTGGAATTTTCTCTGTTTAATTGAAACACGTATGCGTATTGAAGAAGGATTATTGCCTACTGAATTAAATGATTTGCCTTGGAATCCTCTCGAACTTTTAGACAATCCATTAAATATTGAACCCACCGATCCTGATAGTGAATTAGTCAAACCTGAGCGAAGAAAATCATACAAAAAGACTGTTGGGGGTTCTAAGCATGAAAGCGTCAAACAACGTCGAAACTCAAAGACTAAGAAAACTAATAGCAGGCTCGCACGCTGATTTTATTGTTTTCTTGTCTTCATTGGCCAGCCCCATTGTTGTGGGTGGAGAATATCCACGAACAAAATTAATTAATGCTTTTAATAAATGGTCTAAAAGCAGAAGTTTTGACACCGATGGTGCTAATATATCAAGTTGGCGAGACGCTTGTAGTAATGGTCTTCTGAAGAAAGTTTAATCATGCCAACATATCACACTGGTTTAGCACATCTTAATGGTAATGTAATGTGTGCTATTGATATTGAGACAACAGGCCGTATGGCCGGTTATCACGAAATTATTCAAATAGCTGTACAGCCGCTGGATTCAATGCTAGAGCCAATGAATGGTATTAGACCATTTTATACTACAATCGCTCCAGAATACCCAGAAAGAGCCGAGGGGGAGGCTCAGGCAGTGCATGGTTTAAATCTGCAAGAACTTAAGAGCAGTTCACTAGATCAGTGGCGTGTGGCAGATTTATTTGATGAATGGCTTGAAGGGCTGAATTTACCTTACAGAAAATCTCTGGTCCCTTTAGCCCATAATTGGGCTTTTGAAGCGGGTTTCTTAAAATCATGGCTTGGTATAGACAGTATGAATGAGATTTTTCATCCCCACCCACGAGATTCAATGTTATTAGCTATATCTATTAACGATAGATCAGTAATGCAGGGTGATTTGCCTATTTATCCTTCTGTATCATTGACAGCAATGTGTAAACAGCTAGGAATACAAGTTATACACGCCCATGATGCACTATCTGATGCCTTAGCTGAAGCAAAATTATACCAAACTTTATTGAGACTGCCATTATGAAAAGATATAAAATATCTGTGTTTAAAACAACACAAAACGGCGATATGTTAGTTGCTTGTATAAAAGCTAGTTGGCTTCCAGATGATAATGAAAAATTTGCTTGGGAACTTGGTGGAGATAGGTTAGAAATTATTGAAATTGATTCTCCACTGTCTATTAGTATCCCTCCGCAGAATTAAGACATGGTGGTTTTTCTGCCCCCATTAATTTGTATATACGACAAGGGGCAAAGTCTGTAAAACAGCATCTTTGTACATAGATTCCATATTGTCGTAATTGTTTACGACAAGCTTGAGTCAATTCTTCTTCTACCTTATCTGTTAAATGCTGCAACAGATCGTCTAATTTCCATCTTGTTACGACGCTGACTATCGCGGCTGCGGAAATATCATTGACCGTGGTCCCTACATCCCAGTTACGCTCGCCAATCGCCTGCATGACATCTTTAACTGAAAATACAATTAAAGCCCCTGCAACGACCTGTTGTTTATCGCTTGTTACTAATGCTTGATTAGACAAGTTATTGGTTTGTCTCGCAGTTACAATTACTTCCCATTCAGTTGTCAATGGCCAGACCCAATGCCAACCTGCCCCCATCTTCTTTACATACCTACCCCAACGCCATTTGACCCCGCCATGAGTAGCTCGAATAATAATTGGTCGAGGTATAAATTTAAGTAAAGCATTAAAAATATCTGAAAGCCATGAAAAATCCATAAAATATCCTTTAACTAGGTTTTAACCAAGCGGTTCCAGCGCCCCATATATCGCCATCTGCATCAAATTGGAAATCAAATTCTTTATCTGGGTGTTCCTCATCCCAAATCCAAATATCATGCTTCAAGCATAGTTTATTATTATTTGTATCAAAATGCAATATATCACTTAGATACGCAATCGCCTCCTCGCTAGCATTGACGCTATCTCGCACTTTAGTTTTGCTTAAATCAAGAATAACACCATCACTGACTAATGGTATTGTTTGAATATCAGGATATGGTGTCTGAATGGGAGCTTGAATAGGCGAACTCACGGGATTTGGGGTGGATATTACCTGACCAGCATATGAAGCACCACCAGATGGTTCTTGGCCTGGGATAAATCCTGTGTCTGATGGGTGACGATCTCCCGCATCATGATTACGGTTATCAGTGCCGTGTTTAGAGCGTGAAATACTTGTTCCACCTCCACCGCCTGAAATATATTGCGTCTCAGAACTGGCAGTATCCTTAACCTCGCCTAATGGTAATTCGCCTTCAGCCGCTTCACCTATCCAGGCTCCACCCGAGTGCCCCCAATGTACTTCGTAATCGGTTGGATAGATCCATTCTGGGGAAACATCTGCGGGCCAAGCAAAATCATAAGGCATTAAAGTGCCAAATTTAATTGGTAGCCAACACTCAAGATCAATCAATTGATCCGCAGAATTAAAATTAGCTTTTTTGACAATCCCTTTGACTAGTCCAGCTGCAACATAATTTTTTTCAAAGTTTAATGTAATACAATCCAAAGTCTCAATGTTTAATTTATGTAGAAAGGTTCTAAAATTAATTTGTTTCCAAGTATTAGATTTTCTTATAAGCCAGAATGTCGCGGCTTTTAAAATAATATCTGGTTGATTATATATATAAAATTCCGTTGTTTCCTCATGTACACCATAGTATCCAACATTATGTCTTAAAATTAATCTATTTAATTTGTCATGAGCATAAGAAATCCGCCATTCAATAACCATCTTAGTTACTAAATCTTCAGTGGCCGAGCCACTCACTAAAATGCTATTAAATTCTATATCGCTTTCAGTAATAGTATTACTAGAGTCAGGTTCCTCGGCTAAATAAGTTAGATAAAAAATACCGTTTATCAACCGAAGACTGCAACGTGCTTGGAATGCTATTTCTTGTAATACTGTTATTACATTTTTTCGATCAAGGACTGCAAAATTTGCTGGAAATGGTTCCAAGCGAATACGGACATGATCGAAGGATGTTGAATCAATCGCGAATTCTGTATAGATATCAATAATATACTCTAGAATATCTACAATATTTGGCCCGACAGATGATTCAAAAGTAACATAAACATCATCACCCCAATTCTGACCTGTAATTGTGCTTAAAGTCTTATAAAAAACAACTTGAACAGCTGTGATTGAACCATATACTTTAGTTTCAGTGTAGTAATAATTTGTTGGTACATCAACTAGATGCCTAACTCCATTAAAAGTTTTGAATGCTTTTACAGATAGTACTGTGCCTGGAACAATACTAACAATGTATGTTATAGGTTCATTACCGTATAATGTTACCGCAGAACCAGCATCGGCCCAAAAATGTTTTGGAGAAACTGGCGAAGCCTGAGATACTGATACGCCAGCGGAATATATAGTTCCCTCGGTACGTATATAACATTGGTCGCCAAAGTCTCCTTTACCACAAGGAACTTTTGAATAAAAATTAAACTCGCCCCCAGGTCCTGGGGCAGTTGCGCCACTGGCCTGTGCTTCTGCTACTTCATTATTATATGCTGCTAAATTCTCAGGATGATTTCTACTAATAATTGTAAATAAATCATCATCAACCCCAACCGTATTTCCAAAATAACCAGTAAATAATCCGCCATTAATATCAAGTGTAATCATATTACGTGGAAAATCTTGACCGCCTAAAATACGTACAGGATTTGTGCCCAAACCTTGACTAAGTACATCGGCAATTCTAGCTGCCGCAGCTTGATTCTGTGACGCTACAGAATCGGCAATGCCTTCTAATGCTGCATTTATCGAAGCATCTAATTGTGATCGCTGGTCGTTGTATTTTTCATATTCGTTGTCATCTGTACCCAACCAACAGCTGGAAACCAAACTAACATGCCCCTTTTGAATCTGCTGTATTGCTAAGCCACTTGTATCAGCTTCAACTGGTGGGTTGTAAAATGTACTACCACTAAGGATTCCAAGACCAGCAAGAGACGTACCATGTGTTGCACTTCCTATTGCCACACATGGTACATCAAGCGGCGTTCCAAAACAAGAGGGCCAAGCCTGTCCAATTAATTCAACTGGAATATACGGGAATTGACCCTCTTCGGGAGAGAATCCAAACTCTTTATCTTCAATTTGAGATACAATAGAAAAACTGACAGTTTGTTCACCTTCATTCCAAACAATAGGTGAATTTATCTTACCACAGAATAATAAAAATTTATCCGTTAATGCTAATCCCTCAAACCATTGCCAAACTCTTACATCACGTTTATGAATATCTGTTGAGTCTAAGATATTTTTTAATGTGCCATCCGTATCATCGAATGTTACTTGAATTTCTTGCGAGTCATTATTATCAGTGATCGCTACAACATCATCTAAGTCACTTAGCTCTAAGATTTTTCCCTTAACTCCACCAGCGATATCACGATCAGCATAAGCTTGCCAACCACCATCACGAATCCACTGTATTTCTACAATAACAACAGGTTCATTACCTAAGCGTGTCTGTAATTTTGCTAAAGCTAAGGCAGATAATGTTCTCATATTAAAGTACCCTCAAATTCAAGTTCTACATCTACTAATTCATTACCACCACCAGGGTTTGCGCGTTTAGATGTATTAAACTCCACGGGATTACTTGTAATATACCCAACCCAACCCCTATTCAAATGATCTACTATTTTTATTTGTTGTGATATATACATTAATAAAAATCTATTAAATTCAATTGATTTTAAACGAGTCATAGTAAATGACATAACTAATTTTCTACGTAATCCTTTTGTTTTTACGTATGTATATAAAGTGCCGTCCATTGCACGTTTTGGATTCATTTCAATAGCCAGAGATTCACTATCGCCAAATTTTGGATTCGGCAAATAAATACGACAGTCTGTGGCGGGCCAGGGTGCTGTAATTTCAAACATTAAATTAACTCATATTCAAGTGTTTGGACTAACCACGTTGCAGTTTCAACGCTGTCAGGTCGAATAGATTGTTGCGTAGCAGTGTCAATAAATACAAGTTCATTTGTGGCTCGCCCTCTAGTTGTGGATCGTGTTATTTCAAACTCTAAATTAATAGATAGGTTTTCACGCCCATTTCTCACTAGTGTCTCATTTGGAGTCACAGTGATAGCTCGCCACCAATTACCCTCCCAATCTATTAAACCAATTTCTTGTCCTAATGTTGTATACACAAAAGTTAATAAAGCTTGTCCTTCTAATTCAGTTAAACCTGAAAAACTGAGTACAAGACGCTCATTTTTTGGCCACATGGGATCAGCCCATACAATTAAAGTACCGCCACGAGTTTCGCGTTTAATTCTTTGAAATTCTAATCTATTTCTGTTCCCTAAATCAGGTCCGCGTAATGTTACTGTAGTGGTTGGTGATATCCACGGATAGAATAAAGTAACACCAGAAGCATTAGCGTCAAGAATTGGAATATTCTTTAAAAAGTTTTGCGGCGCTTCTGGATTAGTTGTACTCCCAATAAATGGAGCATAATTACATAATGAAAAAATATCTTTTTCGGCAAAGAAAGAAGAAATAAATTCTAACTCGCTAGAAATTGACAAGTTTAGCGTTTTATTTAAAGTTGCTTCACTCTCTAATTCAATCGTTGTGATTGGGAAAGTGTATTTGGTATCAGCATAAGTGGTGAAACTAAGTATAGAACCAGCATCAGCGTAAATTGGCACTGGTATAATTGTAGCAAATGCTATATTACTTGTAGCATTTACATCAATTGCCCCAACTTTTAAAAGTGTTTTCTTCGCAGTTTGTGATGTCCAAATAGGCGAAGTTGCTGAGCGACCAATTATTTTTTCTACAGTAACTGAATCCTGTAGCCCCGCTACAACATTAATTTCATAGCCATTGGCATCATAATCAACGGTATCCCATTGAACCTCAGTCTCAGCGCTTAGATTCCAAGGTCGTGTTACATATTCTGTATCTTCTAGTTCAAGTTCGCTGTCAACAATTAAACTCTTAACACTATTGTACGGAAATTGGTCGAGAGTAATCGTTTGTGCAACTGCAATTTTGATTGGATTTACGCGAACTGTCTGGACAAGTGTAATCGGTTGTAGAAAAGATGCTACTGTGATTCCTTTTTCCAGTGTTTGTGTTAAAGACAGTATATTTCCAACAATTTTATATAAATCGCCAGTAGCCGTGCCTGTAAATTCAATTTCGCTCGTGACTGCGCGGTTTTTTTCTTGTAAATCAGCAAATTGTGAAAACTCAATTTCACTTGAGCTAGTTAAGTTTCTATCACCACCTAAAGAAATAGCTTGTATAAAAGCAATATTAGAAGTTACGGATTCTTCATATACGTCAGGGATTCTAACAGAACTTTCAAGTTCAAGTTCGGATACAATTTCCAACCATTTCGGCCCAATATAAGACGCAACTGTGGTAAAAGCCACGGGTTGATCTTCATCTATTGGATGTGGATATCCACCTAGAGCCGTAGTAAATGTAATAGTTTGTGTAATATATAGATTATTAGGTGTCTGTGCAACAGTGGTAAAATCAAGACTATTATCAGCATCAGCAAGAAGAATAGCTTCAGGTGCAGCTAAAACTTCAATATACTGGCTGGTAACTCTAAGAGTCCCACCATCACCTGGGCCAAGTACTTCTACAAGTTGATTAGTAACTCTTAATGCCATATTAGTTTACTTTGATTCCAAATTGTGAGGCATCAACATTAGAAATAGTCCAAGCATTACCAGTAGGATCAGTTTCCATTAATCGTGTTTTCATAATATAGTTTGTTGTTCCAATAGAATCTGCTCCGCTATAACTTTCAGTAGCTCCCAATTTTGCTACTGTTACTAAACTAAAACTATTCGCATCAGTCTCTCGGCATACTGTATTAATTTGGATGCCCTTAACACTATCGGCTAATTCTGTGATGGCATCATAAGTATATAAATCTTTTGTTGTTGATACCGCACTCTCAACATATCCAGTATCATCGTCACAGATGCTTTCATTTACTAAATCAAAGTTTTCAGCACCTGCACTTCTTGTCCAGGCATTCGCAGCTGTGTCACCATCTGGTCGTATTGCGATCACACGCATATTTCCAAGAAAATCATTATTTACTGCTCCAGAGCCATCTAAACAATATATATCATCAAAACTAGCTGCGTATGCACTTGATGCCGAGCTACTTAAGCGAAACCTATCGTGATATGCATTTGTGCCTGCTTGAGTATCAATACCACTATCGCTAGCAACATCGCTCCCACCAACTCGAAGTTCATAGGTGCCTGTTGTATTATTACATAAAACTTTGAATTCAATATAATACCAAGCATCCGCAACAAGAGCTAAACCTATAGTTGTCTCTATTGCTGTCCCGCCACGATAAATCGCTATCTCCCCACCAGCAGTGAGTCTTAAATTCATTCCTTGGGTAGTGCCATCATATAGACTTAAAAAAGTAGTCACGTTTATGGCTTTAAATTTAACAGCAAAGCCAACAAGTATTGTTGCATTAGTGGTTAAAGCAGGTGGCTGCATATATGAGCCAGTGTAGTTTAGCTGAAGACTATAACCACCTAAACGGCCACTTGTAATATTCCAATTTGCTGTTTGACCATCAGTAGAATATTTGCGATCTATAATTCCAACTGGGTCCGGAGCATTCCCTACACTAGTGCCAAAACCTTCGCAGCCTTCAATCCAAAGTAAAGCCATAATTAAACTCCTAAATATAGCTAAGGGGCTCATAATGAGCCCCTTAGGTACGTTAACATTAGGTTACTGCCGGGGCGCTAACGGTATAAGTCACCTTTAATTGATCCCCGATTAAAACCGCTACGTCGCCGCTTGTAAATAACGCCGTGGCCCACAGTGTATTACCTGCGGCTGTGTGATCGCTCTTTGTTTGAGCATTAGCACCACCAACAACGAAGATACCTTTGACAGTACCATTTGCGGTAATATCAAAGATTGCGGCATTTGCATTCGTAATAGCCTTACCTGATGCAGAATCAGGTGCCCACTCTGGACGAGTTGTTGTTGAATCACCATTATTACCATCTGTATAATCAGTGAACCAATCCCAACCATTACCAGCTTGGTTTAAGTTATCATAGTTATCATTTTCAGATAAAGCGGCATAACCAGTAAGATTGATTAGATCAATGTACCAGTTAGCAATAGCTGCCACACCATTAAACATTACATCGAAAAGTTTATTTTTACCTTCGATAGTAATACCATTGTGACCACAATACTCATTAATTCTCCGACCCTTGCGAATGTGTTCCACACGGTAATTACCCTGAAGAAGACACTGACTCATGGGTGTGGATTTTGGACTGCGGGTCACTTCAACAGTCGCGTTCTGCTGAAACGATACAGGATTCATAAAATCCTCCTTCAACTATAGTTTACTAGTTCCACGCCGCACCTCACGTCGAAGTGCAGTCGCAATTTCTCTCGCAGTTTGTCTGGTAGATGAACTACCATTGACCGACACATTGATGTCGCCAACATTCGTTACGGTTCCACCATCTTGACGATATACTGGCTTAACACCAGCGTTCATGGCCACAAGTTGCGAGAAGAAACTCCTTGTGGCTCGCGCATTTACCACGAATTCACCGGGTGATAACATGGCTGGGATCGTGTCTGTCCCATGAGGTTTAAACATTCCACCACTAGCAAAACGCATTGGTCCACCATTAGCCTGTGTTATAGGTGTAGCCATGCTCTGAGCATTTTTAATACGTTCTTGTGCATTTGCCACTCTTTCAGCATTACTAGCTTGAAGTCCATATGCAGTAGCGGTAGTTTGTGCATTAGTATTAATTATAGGTGCATTCTGAGCAATTGAAGCAACATTCTCGGCCGTACCACCAGTAAGTGTCACTGGTATCACAATACCATCACCAAAGGTTGTTCTGGCTAAATTAATTTGTTGTGTTAATTTATCAAGTTGAGCCTTTGCTTCCAAATCAGGTGAACCTGTTATCTTACCATAAAATTGCTGTGAAATTTGTTGTATTGCATCACGAGCCGCTTGCACAGTATTTTGATCCACTAAAAGTGAATTTTGCAGCGGATGTTTTTCCGCAAGTAAATCAAAGTTTTCTAATGCTTTTTGGCTTTGACTAAGTGTTTGTTGAAAAGCCTGTAGATTATTTGGATCAACTTCGCCAATATTTTTAACAGCTAAAAGCATGCTATTATACGCTTGTGCTAATGCATTCGTATTGGTTGTTTGCTTAGAAAGAACAGATATATTTGGCAATACATTACCAAATGATTCCGTTACCCTAGCTGATACAATACCTTGTAGTTTTTTAATCTCCCCATTAAAAGCAGCAACCTTAGGTGTTAAAGTAGCCATTTCATCGGTTTTGGAGGCAATACGATTCATTAAATCAAAAAATGGACTATATTTGTCAAGTTCTGGAAATGCAATATGAACTTCTTTTGGTATCTCTTTAAAAGCCCCCATAAGTTTATTCAAACCTTGTTGATACTCGAATGTTACTTGTGTTTGCATACCAGGAAGTTTCTGTCCCATGGCATTTAAGTCTTTTTGTAGATTAGCCACACCTAAAAATGCGGATAAATTTACCGATTTATCTTTACTCATCAAATTAATTAGACTAGTCCAAGCTACTTGAGCCTTTTGAAAATCTTGCGTCATATCTTCTTCAGATTTGGGTTTACCTGTAGAAGTAAATTGAGTGTATCCCTTAAGGATATCTTGAACAGCAGTTTTCATATCTGCCAGTTTTTTCTCTTCAAGTTTTAGATTCTTGGTGGCTTCTACTCCAGCTTGGCGTATGGCATTAATTCGATTTGCATCGACTTGAGTCATTGCTTGAGCAATTTGTAACTCTTGTCCACGAGTTCTTGCTAAAAGACCACGATTATTTTGTTCTTGGCTCGCACTAGACGATGCCGCAGAAGCAAATCCAGCTGCATCTGACAATGCTTCTTTAATAGCTACAAACTCTTCTGGTTGTGTTGCCTTTCTCAATGATCCCATTGCAGTATTTAATTGTTCTTGAGCTCTATTCATCTGCGCATAGGCTTTATGCACATTATCCATGCTATCTAGTCTAAATCCAAATTCCTTATCTGCAAATGCTTGGGAATTCTTAGTGTAATCTCTCATCGCATCTGTCATTGCTTGGCCGCCATTTTCGGCAGTTTGTTGCAATTTTTTAACTAATCTTTCTTGGGTACTAATAATATTCCCCAACTCTCCTTTTAATGTTGAAACACTATTTTTATTGCTTTGTGCAATATCATCTGTGATTCTTCCGTTAATTTTTTGAAGCTCAGTTAGTACACTTACTGTCGAATCTTTTATTGATTTATTTGTTTCAATTGTACTTTGAACTCTTTTTAAATTTTCTTTGTCAATTTCTTCAGAATATTTCTTTTCCTGCTCTAATAATGCAACATGCATGGTACGAGCTTTTAATGGAATATTCAATAAATCGGCAACTAATGGTGCCAAAAGTTTTCCAGTTTCCCAGCTTAACCAAAGAGCACCAATAGCTGGAATAGCTCGCCCTAAACCAAGTAAAGCAACTTTACATGCGTTGATACTCCATAGCCAAGTGCCAAATAATTTAATAGAGGGTGCAACAGCCGCTACTACTGCGCCCGAAAATACAAATAATCCTGGTGTTCCCAGTTTAGATAATGCGCTAGTTAATTTTTCTATTACACCTAATACACTATTTAGTACTGGTAAGATAGACTGCCCTAATTCAATAAAATTAGTTGAAATTTTATTTGTTAACTGTGCAAATTTTTGTCCAGGAGTTTGTGCAACTATACTATAGACACTATCGGCAAGGGCTTCATTAGCCTCTTTGATTTTTAATGTATCCGCAACGGCTTCTTTATAATTTTCCCCTAAAATTGAAACAGCACCTGTCAATGCCCTTAAATTAGTGAAGGCTTTAGCTAATTCAGAGTTACTACCCTTTGTCTCAGTCTCTAAGGCTTTTAGCATTGGTAATAAACCACCAAATTTACTTATGGCTTGCTCAACAGTTTCTACCCCCCATTTTTCAGAATAAATTGCCTTCAAAGCCTCAGTTGGCTTTAAAGTTTGAGATAATATGGCTCGCATCTGAGTAACAGCTGTGGTGAATTTAACACCTTGGCGAGTCATTGTAGAGACTGGGCCTAATACTTCTTCTAAAGAAACTCCAAGTTCTCTAGCAATAGAAGCAACTCTACCAATTGTATCTTTCATTTCACTAAACTGAAAACGACCAATTTCCATGGCTTTAAACAGTTTACCTGAAACATCCCCTGCACTATCTGCACCTAATTTAAATCCATTTATAGCAACTGTTAAAGTATCAACAGCATCTGTAGTAGTAGAACCAGTAGCAACAGCTACTTTCATAGCTTGCTCTAAAACTTTCATTGATTGAGCGGCATTGCCTACTTGGTTTTGCAACGTTAAGTAATAACCTGCTCCAACATCCGATAATGGTCGTGCAAATAATCGTGAAAGTCTAACTAAATCAGACTCAATCTTATCCATATTAGCACCTTTTCCAGCGACAGTTTGGATCATACCTAACTGACGACTAAAATCAGCACCAGATGTAACCCCTTCTTTAAATGCCTGTCCAAGTGCATTTAGACCAGTAATAAGGTAACGAAATTGTATAATTTGAACGAGTGTTCTAAAAGATATCGTAAGTCTTTGATTGCCACGCTGCAATTGGTTGGCCGCCGATGCATGTGTGGCCGCTAAATTTTTAAGCCTAGCCCCTAGTTGCGCAACAGCACCAGTGGTCCCAGCGCCCATAGTTGTGAATGATTGTACAACTTGTTGTGCCGAAAGTTTATTTGCATTTGCAAATTGTGCCGCTTCAGCGATGCCACCTGCAAAAGCTTGCCGAGTTGTTGCACTTACAGTGTTAGGCAGTGAACCCCATGCAGTGGTTAACTGTTGTATAAGATTCATTTGCGATTCTATGCCACTAGTAGGAAGTGTCGTCCCTTTAGTAGCTACCATATTAGCTTGAGCCTTACTAATAGCTGTAAATTGGTCCAATAATCCTTTTGCAGACTTTTGCATCATATCAAATGCTTTTGACGCCCCTGCGCCACCTGTGTTCCAGCTACGTATCTCTTTCCCAGTCGTGGCGAGAATCGTATTTAATGAATCTAAGGTAGTTCTAAGATTATTGATGGAGGCAATTGCTCCACCAGCGTCGAATCCTAACCTCTGAATAATGTCTTCAGCCATATTATTTTACCATATGTGTTTTAACAGTCATCGCTAGTAAGGGTAGTGGTAATCTAATTGATTTTGCATACTGTGTAAATTCCTCTGCCGCAAGGGCTTGAAAAGCATACGGCCCAGGTTGTTTTAACCTTGCAAATAATCTACCTTCTTCTGGATTAGCGTTAGCATTTGAGATTTCGTTATAACATAGGTGCCAGAGATCTGTCGTGTACTCAAGAATATATGCACCATCATAAATTGTTTTTCTTGCACCACTATGTGCCTTACCATAACTAGGTCCAGACATCCATGGTACACCACCTCCAACACTTATACTGTACCCAATTAATGCAGCTAATTTTAAGAATGTGGCATGACTCGCACCTGACCACACAGGTATTCTAGATAATGCCGCATTCATCCAAATAGTGGCCCCTTGAGTTAACGCTGCATTTAACTCTTGGTCTAATAAACGTTTCCATACTGTAGGAGATAAATGCAGCGTTTTATATTCAAAAGTAAATCGCATTTAAGATTTTCCAGGCTTTGTAAATGCCCCGGCCATTTTCATTTCTTCATAATCACGAAGTTGTTCATAGGCTATGATTAAAGCCTGAGTCCAAACATCACATTCTTCCCAAGAATCCTTAACTCCAGGCGGTTTTATTCCTAGCCGTTCACAGGATTTCCAGACTGTGTACTCTCCGGTTCGGTATTTTGGCCAGAGGATTCTTTTTGCGCCCGAACCTGACCAAGTAGAAAAACCTTGCGCGCCTGTTCAAGTTTAGATTCGTCCAATGAATTTGCTTGCATGACACATTGAACAATACGATTAACTTCAATAGTAGTTAATCCAGCAGCCTTAAAATCTTGAACGTAGTTTGTCCATGTATGTGGATTATCAACTTGAACCGTATCCCATTCAATTTCACTAGGTTCTAATGAGTTTATAACTAGATAAGCAATTCGCTTCTCATTGTGATTTTGTAATATTTGTCGATAATTTTCATCATCAGGCATAGGAACCCAACCGTCCTTAGTTAATTTACCTGGAGCCTTTGGTTCTGGACATAAAATATCAAATTCATCAAGATTAATTGCTTGAGCCCGAATGACAATAGTCTGTTCTCCACGAGGAAGAACAAGTAATTCTTGAGTTGGACCCGCAATTGTGATACCACCGATTCTCATAATAACTCTCCCATAAACCTTACAAGGTCAAAATCTGTAGCTGGATTGTAAGTGATCCAGCTACAGTCATTTAAACTAACTTCTAGTTACTGTTGCTTCTGTCGCATTACATTTTCCAGAAACTGATATCGTTGCATCTTGTAGATTAAACTCTAAGTCATCGTATCGAAATTCTGGTAGAACTGTTGTCTCGTCCTGAGAAGTTCCACAAGGAACATCATGCTGAACCTCAATATCTACACAATAAGGTTCACACAAATCATCTGAGGAACTAACCCATTCTGCTGCATTACCCTTATTTTTAAGGGCATCTACAGGTGTGATAGCCTCACTAGTTCCTGTAGTAATATGCTCATAAACGAATTCCAATTCGACTTCGAGTGGTTGTTCGTCACCTTCCTTAACAGCATCAAGAATACCCCGATCAAGTAAATATTCATACTCTTTTGATTCAGTAAAGGTTAAATTACCTTCGCCTACTTTAATCTCAATTTGCTGTGGTAGGAAATTTAATGTGTCACCTTTTTCAGGAACTATAGCGCCCCAAGCAGGTGTGAAAACAATGTTTGTCGTCGGACTTGTTGAAACTGGAGTACGTGCTGTCACAGTATGTATAGTTGTATGATTTACGGTGGATGGAGTAAATCGAGCACCAACTGGGACTAGATCGGTATCCGTTGTATTCAAAACAACCGTGGAAATATTGACATCTGTATCAGTATTTGCCGGCTCTGCTAATCCTCCAGCTGACGCAATAGTTGTGGCATCCACAACACCACCACCAGCACCTTCGTCAGCAATAGACCAGTTTGCACATTGTGCTGGGCCGACACCCCACATTGTAACAACATCTGACGCGATATTCGCACCTGTTGTATGAATAGTAAAAGTATTTGGAGCAAATGTAACACCAGCAGCAACTATATCCACACCATTTGCAGCTGCGATATTAGCTGTGTCATCCACAGCCTCCCAGGTGCCACTGCCATCGCCTTCGTCGGCGCAGGACCAAGCTGGCCAAGTTGGATTTCCAGCAATTGCAGCATCAAATGTTGCTTTCATAGTTGCACCATTTGAAGTTGCAGCATTATACTCCAAAGTAAATGTATCTGAATTAACATCATACAATACAGCTTCAGCACCATTACTATCTGCTGTAAAAATACAGCCATTATAGACATCATCCTTTGCTGGTGATGTGAATACAAGATCACCATTTGCAGCATTAATGTCTAATGTTGCCGTTGCATTAGCGCCAGCATTAACATCAGCTACTGACGTAAAATTCCAACTATTCCATTCAGTACCTTCGTCTAATGCAGTAAAGGTTAAATCGCTATTCACTGTATTGCTATTAAGAATCGCTGTAGCAACTGCACCCTCTGTAATAAGAGCCGTTCCGCTCAAGCCATCCTTAATACGAATCGTGCAATCACGTAATTCGATTCTTGCCATTTTATCCTCCAATTTTATATTTAAGAAATCTGACTGGCTAATTAAAGCCAGTCAGATACTAGATTTAACTTCTGGTTACTGTTGCTTCTGTTGCATTACATTTTCCAGATACTGAAATTGTTGCGTCTTGAAGATTAAATTCAAGGTCGTCATAACGAAATTCTGGCAAAATTGTTAATTCATCCTGTGAAGTTCCACAAGGAACATCATGCTGAATCTCAATATCTACACAGTAAGGTTCGCAAAGATCATCAGACGAACTCACCCACTCATCTGCATTACCTTTATTCTTAAAAGCATCCACAGGTGTGATAGCTTCACTAGTTCCTGTAGTAATATGCTCATAAACGAATTCCAATTCTACTTCAAGTGGTTGTTCATCACCTTCTTTAACAGCATCGAGAATACCACGATCAAGTAGGTACTCGTATTCTTTTGATTCGGTAAAGGTTAAATTACCCTCACCAATCTTAACCTCAATTTGCTGTGGTAAGAAAGTAATAACATCAGCATTTACTGGTGCATTTGCTACCCAAGCTGGTGTAAAGGTAATATTTGTTGTGGGGCTAGTATTCGCCGGAGTTCTCGCAGTAACAGTGTGCGTAGTTGTATGATTTGCTGTATTTACTGTAAATCGAGCGCCAACTGGAACTAGATCAACATCTGTTGTATTAAGGACAGCGGCGTCAATATTTACATCAACGTCGTTCACCGTGATTACTGCTTGATTAATAGTAGCAGTACCACTGAGGCCGTCTTTGATACGAATCATGCAGTCACGCAATTCGATTCTGGCCATAGTTTATACCTCCAAAAAAGTTTGTTAATTATTACCCAGTTTACGTCTGGTAACGATCACTCTGAAAAGAGTTCCATTTTGAGACGTCCATCTACCTCTGATTGACGAACACGGTCCACACGACTGATTTGTCCGAAGTGAATAACTCTATTTGAGTCGTTTCTCCCTTGTCTAGGTACAAGACATCCGATCCACGCCTGATCGTCCCCCTCTTCACTTCCATAACGGAACACATTTATTGGCCCCTCCATTGCAGTTTGGATTGCTCCACACCACGTTGTGATATCATAAGCTTGCTTAGTGCCCATAATTTCGGTCAATAATATATTGATGTCTACGTTCAAAATGTAATAGTTATGACTTGGTTCTATAATAAAAGGACCATTAATACGCAACTCCGCGTGATTATAATGTATTTTTTCTGGTTCCCGTTCATCCACACCCTCAGTTAAAAGTGGCAAAATTAATATATCAGTTACTGATTTAAAATAATCAGCGACAGAAGACATAATCCATCTTGACCAATTAGGATTTAACATTGGTACTCGCTTGTGTGAACGATGGTTCGCTGGAAAGTTCTACATCAATAATAGCTGGGCCAATAACCCTCTTAGCTGTAATTGTCCACCCAGTATGTTGTTCTAATTCTTCAATGACTTTTAGATTATACCGATAATTTTCAAACTCAATCCAATCATCATTTTGAATTATATACCCTTTAGGTAAATCGCGTGAATCAATAATAAAAATTCTCGTATTTGTATCGTATGATCCACCGTATGTAAATTCTTTATTTGCGACTAAAACAGTCTGAACAACTTCACGTTGTACTTTTGTTGGAAGCACAATGCAACGATGAATAATAATATTCGTTGAATTAAGTTCTTTAATTCCTGTTTTATAATCGGTTTCCGCTTTAGTCAATTTATGCAATTTTACAGTGCTTCCAAAGCCACGTTTTAATGCATATAAAGCTTGCCGAATTCGACGATTTAAACTGTGATTTATAACTACCATATCTAAATCCATCTAATCAATATTTGGTTTCTCACAGTCTTGTCCGTACATTTTTGGACAAACATTTGCTAAGCGTTCAACAATATGTCCCATCCATTTTAAACATTCAGAACTCTGAACCAATGCAGCTGTAGTTCTTTCAACAAGATTTTGAAGCATTTTCTTTTGATAATCTTCAAGTTTTTCCACTCTACGGGTTAATTTTAATTCTCGTTGCCAATCCCGATATATGAAAAAAATTACAATCGCTACAAAAGGTCCGAAATTCTTTACAATATCTACCAATGGAAAATCCATTATTACCTCCATTATCTATTGAAAGAAGGTCCGGAGACTCGTATGAGTCTCCGGAACATTTCGGTCAAGATTTAGCCAAGCAAAACACAACCAAGATTAGTATCGAGTGTAGCGACACCAGCCAATAGGTCCATCGTTACGATAGTACCTTGTGTAGTAATGTCGTACTGCATTGTGACTCGCATACCAACATTGTTGTAATTTGCCACTGCGGCGCGAACACCCATCATTTGGTTCGGAAGAGCCAAGGGGCGTGTGACTAAAGCCAAGGCATCACGATGGAATGCTAGGTTATAAGCACCCAAAGGACCGGGGAAGCAAAGTCCATTGTCAGCAACAGCGAATACAAGAGGACGATCAAGCCAGAGGATAGTCTGTGAGGCATTTGATGGATTTTCATATGCTTCGATGACTGTATAAGTATGCCGAGTGGCAACGGTATCACCAAAGGCAACTAGTTGACCAACTTGAGGTTCCTTACCTGCGACATAACCATCAACGGTAACTCCCTTTGCATAGCCAGCTAACATAGCTCCATCAACATCACACTTGTTATAAACAGTAGCAAGTGCTTGATTCACAACAGCATATTTTAGAGGTGACTCTAAAGTAATCTGTGTATCATTGGTTGTAGCAATGCAATATCGAGGTTGGTCGTCACCAGCAACTGTCACGAATTGACCTGCAACAGGTGTATCACCAGCAGCATTAACAGTCAATACACTAACGCCAGCAGCATAATCTGCTTCGACAATCTTGGTATAGTTATCGACAGAAGCGGCACCGTAGACTCCCGGCTGATTCTGTAGCATGTAGGTATCAAAACCAAGAATACGACCCAACATTGCGTCACGTAGAGCGTTGCCACTATCACCACGGCTATCCGCTGCCATGAATAGATCTGTCTTTAATAGAGCAGTCTCTGAAGAAGGGGCCAATGCAAGACGCCGACCCGTTGTATAGGCAAGATTCTTATTCAATGTCTCGCGAACTTCGAGTACATAATCTTTGGAATTCATTCCAGTTAAGCCACCAAGTTTACCAACAACATTGCCAAGAAAACTGTGTACTTGACCGCAAATAGCACGATCAATACCTCGTGCAATCGTTTGCATACCAGGTACGATATAAATCTGGAGTAAATCTTGGAAAGACTTGCTCGCTTCGCCGTCCTTGATTGTGAAGCTGATATAATGATGTTGGTTCAATGGAACCTGAACATTATCAGCTGATGCGTCCTGAAGCTCGATGCTATCTGCATCTGTCTTTCGCTTTGATTTAAAAGTTCCTGGTCGGCGAGTATTAACAACATCACCGAAGTTAGCAACTTCATCTTGGAAATCACGGTGGACCAATCCGGCCATCACCATGTTTTCTTCTAGTACTGCTAGACTTTCAAGCGCCCATGCCTCTGGAACGAAGGCATCGTTGTCGTTTGCAAAGCAAGTGAGGGTTACTTTCAATAAATACAATTCGTTCATTTTCTACCTCCAAAAGGTCAGTTACAATTTATTAAACTACTATGACCCCAACTTTAACGAGGTTTTAAACCTAAGGATGTTGGGTTTTCCTTTCTTCGGCGCATATACTCTTCAGCAGACATCTTTTTAACATCTGCCACGCCTGAACCTGACGCATTGCCGCCAGTAGCAGTTCCCGCTCCAATACCACTAACTACGTTTGACTTGAATAAATTGCCGAAGAGGGACGTCAATTCTTTCATACGTTTAACCGCAGCTTCTGGTGTTTTACGGGTAATAATAGGGTTTCCTTCTATATCAATATCAGTTAAATCGACCCACGGAGACGCCTCCCCAGTACTTTGCCCTTGATCGTCAGTTTTTTCAACCATCACTGTCATAGGACGAAGTAACGCGACAATCTGAGAAATATTAAATGCATCATTAACTACAGCCGCATCTTGAAGTGCGCGATCAATAACTGTCTGCTTATACTTTTGTTCTAATTTTGTTGCCTTAGCTTCCCAATCTTTAACTTCCTTGCCATACCTCTCCTCTAATTCCTTTTTATCGTGCTCTAATTGTTGCTCCCTTGATCGAAATGTCTTCTGTAAATCTTCTAGTTTGCTTTCAAGCTGTTCACGCTGCTCTTTGCTTAAATTTTGATTTGCTAAAGCATCCTTATAAGCTCCCTCTAATTGTTCAAGTTTTTGTACATGCTTTCGTCGATCTTCAGAAAGAAATCTATTTACGTCATCCTGTGTAAAAACTTTAGGCCCCTTCTCTTTCTTTTTGGCTGCGGCGGCTGCGGCGGCTGCGGCGGCTGCGGCGGCTTCTGCGGCTGCGGCTTCTGCGGCTGCGGCATCTGCGGCTGCAACATCATCCATCAAATCATCATTCTCATAACAAGCCAACGCAATCTTCATAAATTGATCTGACATTATATAATCTCCACCCAGCTATATTTAATATTAAATAGTTTGCTGGTATACTATTTAATATTCGGAACCACCCTTAACTACATCGTTAAGGTAAATTTAACTTACCCGAATGAGTCTATATTCACGGCCGTCGCGTAAAAATGGCTTCAAATATCTCCAGGCGAGTGCGCTGGGAATGCCATGAATTAGATGTTCAATCGGTTGCTGGTCCCTATTATACGCGGTTTTAACACCGGCATAACTATGTGTCGAAATACCTAAATTCTCAAGCTCAGCATCAGGGTCTACACCGTCTAATAACGCTAAAGTAATTTCATAACATGCAGTTTCGATATCCACGGGAGTAACTATATCTGTATCGCGTGGAAACTCTAATTCTTGACTTGCTTCTGCTATGCGAATTTCAGCCTCGGTCGCCTCTGCATTTGCTAACAGTAAATTATACACAGCTGCTTTATCACCTTTATAGTTTAAGCGATCAATATAACGGGTTGCCATATATAATGCTTTTTGACGATCAGAAGTGGAAGAATCATCCCAAGCACTCGTATGCAATCGAGTTACAAAATAATTATCCGCATTAACAAGAGTGCCATAAAATGATGCCATTATGCTTTACCTTTGCCACGTACTGGAATTTCAGTTGTGTCTTTTAATGTCGTATCTGTCGCTTCTTGCTTTTCTTCTTTTGATTCAGACGCCGGACTATCTGATAAATCAGGTAAACCTCTGGCCGCTGGATTTTCAAGTTCTCCAGTTTTACCCGCTGCCCCTGCGCCACCACCCTCTGCTTGAGCTTGAGCGATGCGTATAATACGTGCTAGATGGTCGGTTTGGGCTTGTAAATACTCATCTGGTTTGAATCCAAGAGCCATTGAAGCAACTTGTTCACCCACTAAACCGGCATCTTTTGCCTTAATAATTGTATCAGGATCACTTGTTGTGTATTCCGCACTATCAATTTCTTTATTGATTTTCTCAAGAACATCGACAGCCACCTTACCTGCAAGAAGTGTTGAAACAATACATTTTGCTAGTTCTTGTTTAATTGTTCGTCCTGGTACCGAGTACATGATTTCAGATAGTTTTTTTGATTCATCTATTCGATTAATATCGGATTTTAGACTATAGCGATTAGGATATTTAATGACTGGAATAAGTCTATTTTCAAATCGTCTTTCTTCATAAGCAGCCCAATGTTCTGAGATTTTACGTTCCGCATTTTCCAATATACTACCAATAAAAGCTAAACCAGCTTCTACACCTTGGGGGTCCATATCTTTGTTTTCACGCTCAAGAGCATTACCAACTTTATTTGATACTGCTAAATTAACTAGTTTACGAATATCATCTTCCAATTTCTCTTGTAATTTAATCGAAGCCTCAAGAGGTTCGGGGGAAGGGTTGATAAAACTAGGTCGTTCAGCCCTCAGATCGTATGCTCTACCATGTGTAGCACCAACATTAATATTATTTTCACTGCTACCCTGACCACCACTTGTTGCAGTCCCATCAGGATTGCTAGCATGTTTTAGGTGATCTCCAACGGCTCTAAGGTCACGTTGTTCTGTATAAAAAGCGAAGTTAGATTTTAGAGCATAAGAAACATCGCTAGAGCCTAAATTTAGTATAGCAGCTTGATGTTTACAAACATCTTTTAATAAACTATCACCAATACTTATCATCACGAAAGGAATCCGTGTCAATTCTAACTCAATGGGTTCCATAGAGGTTGGTTTATTTGTATATGGATCAATTGGATTACCAGATGTGTCCATAAATAAAACATTAACTCGGCCAGTCTCTTCATTAATATAGACAAGTCGATACCGTTCATAAGAACCTGAGGGAAGTTTGACAGGGATTTTAAAATTATAATTATCCATATCACCAAAATCTACGCCACGATCACGTAGTAAAACAGCTGAAAAATCAGACGTTTCATGTGGTTTAGAAGTTGTCCACGATAAAATATCTTCAACTGGATACATGTATAAATAGGGACGGGCACCTTGCGTGTCGGCTAAGGTTTGTGCAGAAAATGACGGCATATCGACATAGACCCCGCACCTCCCCATGACACAAAGTTCAGTTAAAACTTCGTAACCCGTAAAAACATTCATATTTGATCCGCGTAGATCAACACCACCTTGTAAACCTTCTACGGCTTCAGTATAGATTTTACTACCACCCTTACGAAGAACATCCCGCATACGCTGAAATACAGAATTTCTCACATCATTGATGGCTGCTTTAGCAAATGCAGGAACGGGAGTAATTAATTTTCGAGCATTAAATTCTGTAACTGTCTCTCTAGTGCTAAATTGTTGTAGGTATCCCGCTGTATAATCATCGCCTGCCTCATACGTGTCACGCCACGTAGACCAATAACTGGAATCACGGAGGTAGTTCGGATGCCTGATCGAAATTACAAGTGGTTTATTCATTTATTTTGCTCTAGGTAGTTTGCTGCTTTTCGACAAATATCAGAATTATCTTGCATGAATCCTATTCCAGCATTACAACGTATACAAAGTAAACCGCGTATTTTACCTGTGATATGGTCATGGTCTACAAAAAGTGATGACAGTGTATCTTGAGCAATTTCCCCACAAATTGCACATTTTCCATCTTGATTCTTTATGAGTTGTTTATAGGCTTCTAAAGTTAATCCATACCGCGATTTTAATTCGTATTTTCTACGATACTCAGGATTATTTGATTTCCATCGCTTTGATTTACATCTATTACTTTCAGGATTATTTTTGGCCCATTTTGAAACGGCTTTTCTCGTAACTGTTCTATGAGTTTGAGCATATTGAGTTGCATATTGATTACAACACTTTTTACAAGATGGTAGAATATATGGTTTATTATTTCGATTAGTAGTATAAAACTCTGTTAGAGCTTTTTCTTCACCACATTTAGTACAAATTTTAGTTTCCATTATAGAAAACTTCCAATATTACTGTTAGTTGTAAACGCAGCTGCCAAAGGTAATGCTATTTCGCTGTAGTTTTGTGCATGAGCAAAATGGTCCGCGCCTGTTTCCACGTAACGGGCTACTGGATTGCCATTGCTATCCTTTTCATAGGTTCGTACTAATGCTTTAATGTGATCCTTATACTCCATCGACGTGTCTCTTGGCAAGAGTATTTTTTGCGACTTGAATCTACCAAGTGTTGCATCCAACCATGAAGTTCTATCTACAGTCGCCATAGGTGTACCTAATTCATCTTCTGCAACTGAAATTTCTTTACCGCTTTGGCCACTACGGTAACGGCACAAATTAACGTACCCAGGAAATCTTCTTGCAAATCTTCTTGCATCATTCACCTGCGGATCAGCATCTATTACACAGCCCAATACTTGCCAATCTTTCATTAAATTATCGAGTCTATTGAATTCGTCTCCAAGTAATTTGCCTTCCCATAATAATTTACCCACTGCTGCAACATTTATGTCTCGCTCCATTTTTTTAACAAACCACTCCATCACAACAATATGAAGCATCTTCCCTTGGTCTATTCCCATCGTTATCAAACGTTCACCACCTGTTATTGGACGCGCATCTTGTTTGGTATGATTACGAATACAGCCAACAATATCTTCTTCACTGATTTGCGCACCTTCTCCAATATAAGGTAATCCTAGCTTAGATTGATGGAACTCTGTTGATGCTGCTTCGTCTCCAATTCCTCTAAAATGGGCTACAACAATATCGCCGGGACTTACAGTGTATGAATAAAGTTGATTAATATAAAAACTACGATTATTTGGATCACTATTTACTGTTGAATGCCACTTTCCAGTCCCTAAAAATGCTGGTTTATCCTCATGTTTAATAGAGTGTTTACATTCCTTACAACGCAGATGCGACTCTTTACATCGTGGATCATTTACATGGTCGCCAAGAATTTCTACACAATCGGGCCACACAAATTCTGTCCATCGGTTACAGTGAGGGCATTGAAAAGTCCAATGTTCTTGTGTTCCCTGTAAATAAAGTTTATGTATTCCATATTTAGGAATTGTAGGGGTGGAAATTGACCAAATCCATTTTTCAACATGTCCGCTTAATCGTTCTAAAGCTAACCAGATTTGTTTCTGGTCCATTTCGTCAACTTCATCCAGAATCAATGTAGATACTGGAATTGATTTTAAATTACTATCTCCTCGTGAACCACGTATATAAAGATTTACGCCACCCGCTTGTTTAAGTCCTACCGTATTCGTTTCGGTAAAGATTGATTTGAGATATTCGCTGTGCAATAAGGCGGTACTAAAACGAGCTTTACTAAAATCACTAGCATTGATACTTGTTGGCAAAACGTACAAAACATCTTTTTTTAATACATCAATTGTATAAAAAGCTCGATTGATTGCAACTTCTGTTACGCCCATTTGTGCTGCTTTCATAGCAGTATTAAATGGAGCATTTGAATCACTTATTGCTCGACACCATGGATGGTATGTAAATTTATATGGTCCAGGAAAGGGCTCGCCCATTATTCGGCGATATTCTGCCCAACGTGAACATGTAGTTAATGTACGACTACGTAAGCCACTAGAAACCGCCTCTCGAAATTCTTTTACTAAGTCGTCGTTCATTCATTGTTTTGGAGGCTAATTTTACAGGCTCGCGGGCATTCGCCACAGTGCGTTCAGCCTGATAGCCTCATTGTTTTAAGTTTATTTTTCAATTGGAGCAGGTTCTAATAATACAAGAAGACTTAGAAGTAGTTTCAGGATATCAAACCAATGATCCTTTAACCACTGTATAATTGCTTCCCAATTAATGCCTTCCTTAGGCAACCTCTCATAAGTATAATTTTTAACTTCGGCTAATAAATCAGTTCGACCCGTACCATTTAATCTGTTACGAATGGGATGTCGAAGAACTTGCATGAGTTGGTCATACTGTTCTTGAGTTAGTTTACCTTCTCGAAAAGATTCTCTAGCTGCTCGACGGTATAGAACTTTAAATTGCATATGTCACCAAATTCTGTAATCTGAAGATTTTTTTAAAATATTTCGTATCTCTATCTCTGATACAATTCCAATTAATCGTTTGATTTCTTTTTGGTCTTCAAGGATAATTAAAACTGGTATTGAATCAATTTTAAATTGTTTAGCTAATTTTGTATCATTTCTCGTATCAACGGTTTCGATTTGATAGCCATCTTCTGTAAGTTTTTTAATAACTGGCGCCATTTTTTGGCAGGCTGGACATATCTTTGAAGTAAAAAATATTGCTGTCATCTACGAAACCAATCCAATAATCTTTTGCGTGGTTTTTTAATTGTCCCAATAATATCATAATCTGGTATTTTAGATTCAATTGGTTTTGGTGGCAATTTATTGTCTATTTGTTGTTTTAATAATTCACGTAAGATATTTGTTATAGCGACAATTTCTTGGTCCCAATTAATCTTTTCCTCACGTACAAGCTTGAGTAATAACGTTCTGAGCCAAACTATAAATCGACGCCATAATAGGAACATAGTCTATATTGCCAAAGATTGATTAAATTTTAGAAATAAACCATTTTGCCCATAGAATATATAGTCTTGTCTTGGGTACCCAGCATAACATGATATTGCAATAGTATCACCTTGCCGGCACATACGATCTATAACACTGGCATCCGCCCAAAATGATCCATCGGGTTGATTATGTCGTTTTGGACCATCAATCCAAGTTGAACCCCACGAGTTAATTATCAAACCGCCAGGACGATTGGTACTGTCATCTATTCCAGCTAAACACATACTGTGCATCCAAGAATTTCGACTGGGTGCTAGAAATCCATCTTTATCACGTCCACCGCGAGTGGTAAATCCTTGACTGCTCGATAATAGTACAGGATAACCATTGAACACACAATCTCGCGCCTCTTCCCAGCTGCGGGCCAATGTTATACAGCCTACAGGATGTACTTTACATAGTGGTTTTAGCTCTGCCGGTAAATCTTTACCACCTAATTTACGAGCCATATCTCCACTGTAATCAGTAAAATCCCAGTTATCTAGGTATCGCTGCCGTAATAATGGTCCGTATCTTTTTACAAATTCAGCAGCGAAAATACCGTTCATGCCCTGAGAGTAATATTTATGGTAATCTTTGCGTCCGATTTCCCGTCCACCACCATAAATAACTTCGGTGGCAACCGGAGCAACCCAACGTTGTGGTGAATTACGCTTAACAATTTGAGTTGCTGTTAATAAGTCTACTCCTAAACCAAAAGAATGGCTAACACAATCGCCCGTTTCTTGCGCGTGTGGAACCAATGGTTTTCCAGTAACCTGCTCCAAAAACGGCCATAAGAGGGCAATTTGTCCTTTACCAGTTCCTCGAATATCATCGTTTACTTGGCTTAAATAAGGATTCTCAGTATTTTTGACAAAGTAACGCGATACTTCAGGGTCATTAACCCACCCTGCTTCGATAGTTTCTCCTTTATAGGCTATGTCAGCAAAGCTAACCTGCGGTTTTAATAGATTCAGACCACCCAAACCTACTAGTGAGGTGGCCCCGGTCCATTTTAAAAATTCTCTACGATCCATGTATCAACTTTCATTACTTGGACACAATTGATAATCCAACTGAAATTTCGCCCCAAACTTGAGCGTGTTGCTCTGGTGTTACCAATAGTCCTGATTCAGCTTGAGAGCGCATCTCTTTCTGAAGTTGTTCAAGGAATGGGACCCAGATAGCAATTGAATTCCCTAGCGTAGTTTGATTTGCAGTTTTTGTGGCAGCAATTATTTGCTCAGCTGTTGTTAGTTTACCACTTGTAATATCAGCTTGAATAGTAGCAAAACTCACCGATAATTTAGCTGCTTCAGCCTTTTTATTAGGAGAATTAACAAGCTTTGTCCACTCAACAACCTTACCCTTCAAACCTGTAGTAGGATTAACGGGTGTCACAGGGTTTACAGGATTGGCAGGATCACCTGTGCCAACAGTTATAATAACAACTTTTACATCTACATCATTATCATTTGCGCATGCCACTATGAATGTATAAGCTCCGGGAGTGCCAGACGAGAAAACTACCCGCCGCCCATCGTCGTAGACTTCAAAATCAGTACCCTCTGGAAGAGCGGTCCACTTAAAAGTTTTCCCGGACGATTTTGTGACTTCTAAACGGGCTAATTGTCCAACTTTAACAACTTTTACGCCTTCAACTATAATTTCAGCTTTAGCATTGACAACAGGTCCTGGCGTGATATCATAGTTTATAGGGGTTTTTACCGCGTACTTATTCCAAAGCACTTGGCAACCTATGCTAATTCCCAGTACAACTACGAGAAAAATTGCAATATTCTTGATTTTGTCCATGTTTACTCCAACAGTAACTAGCGATATATCCGCCTCTATAAATATTACACCCGTTATAACCCATAAATTGCATAAAATCGCTATTTTTAAATTTTATACTTAAGTATTTTTGTCATCAATAAGTGGCTTTTGGCACTATAATTGCACACAGAAAATTAGCTCAATTACCTCTATTTAGGAGTTTTTATGCGATTTCATATCCTGGGCATCCCTCATACTGTATCAGCTAAAGAATTTGTCGCTTGCGCTTATACCCAAAAAGTAGTCAAATTTGCCAAAATGATGACTGAACGAGGACACGTTGTTATCCATTACGGCCACGAAGACTCTGATTTAATCTGTACTGAACATGTGAATGTACTTTCCAAAGAAGACTGGAAAGTCGCCTATGGCGATTATGATTGGAGAAAACATTTTTTTAAGTTTGACTGTAACGACCATGCTTACCAAACTTTTTATAAAAACGCAATTAGAGAGGTTGGTCTACGTAAACAGCCAAATGATTTTATTCTCCCTTTTTGGGGGTACGGTGTAAAACCTATTTGTGATGCCCACCCTGATATAATCTGCGTGGAACCTGGAATTGGGTATGGATCGGGACATTGGGCAAAATATAAGATTTTTGAGTCTTATGCTATTTATAATGCATACTATGGATTAGACTCTGTATTACAATGTAAACAAAGTTTCTATGATGTTGTTATTCCAAATTACTTTGATCCAAATGATTTTACCTTTTCGACTGAAAAAGACGATTATTTTCTGTATATCGGACGAGTCTATACAGGTAAGGGTGTTCGTATAGCAGTCGAAACCACAGAAGCAATTGGGGCCAAATTAATCGTGGCGGGTCAAAATAACTTAGAAAGCTGTGGCTATGCAATCACTCCTAAGCATGTTGAATTTGTTGGGTATGCTGATGTAGAGCAGCGACGACATCTGATGTCTAAGGCGAAGGGGGCCTTTATTCCATCTTTATACAATGAGCCCTTCGGTGGGACTATGATGGAATGCTTATTTTCAGGAACACCTATTATCACGACACCATGGGGTGCATTTACTGAAAATAATTTACATGGAATTACTGGATATATTTGTCGCACATTTGAGCAATTTACTTGGGCGGCCAAAAATATTCATAAAATCGACCCTCAGGCTTGCAGGTCGTGGGCTTTGAAAAACTTTTCTCTGGAACGTGTAGCTCTTCTATATGAAGACTTCTTTGAGTCAATACTTGATATATATGGTAAAAAAGGCTGGTACGAACCTCGACCAAATAGAACAGAACTTCCAGCTAATAAGCGATATTACCCATAGACTAGTATCCTGTCCTGTATTAACTAAACCTAGGTCTAAAATTATATGCGAACATACCTAGAAATTGGCTCAAACAATTTTGACACACTAAATGATAAATTTGCAGACAGGTTTAATTGGTGTGGTGTATCAATTGAAGCAGTACCTGAATATTTTGATAATTTAGTGCAACATGGGAAAAATACTTATATTAATGCTATCTGCACTGTTGAAGAATCGGGTCCCCGCGTTTTTTATTATGTGCCGGCAGATGCAATAGAAAAGTATAATCTACCCCACTGGTTAAGTGGTTGTGGCTCGCTGGATTTACATAAACAGCCTTCATTGATGGCTTATAAAGAGTATGTTGTTTCTCAAGAGCTTGAAACAATATCACTTGCAGCTGTTCTTAAACTTGTGCCAAAGCTTGATTTGCTAAAAATTGACACTGAAGGCTATGATCTTCAGCTATTGAACGCCATACTCGATAAAACGCTACCAACCAATATAATTTTTGAAACTGTATTTATGTCGCAAGAAGATTTTAAACTTCTTGATATACGACTCAGAACCCTGGGGTATACCTATAAGGGACGTGATGGTGATTCTGTTCAGTATTCTATCCCTTCAACATTACTGATTGTTGACTCTAACTGGTCTACGGGTTCGATAGCTAAAGATTTAAAGTATATCTCTAAATCCAGGCATATTGATTATTTAGATTGGGGCAAATATATTGAACCTGCCGAACTTAATAAGATAATATCGGAATATGATTCGGCAGTATCCTTTTGTTTGTCATCACCACATAAATGGATGACACTAGCTAATTACGGCGTAGTATGCTGCGGTAAAATAGAGGTAGATTGGATAAAAAATACAGGGCTTTTAGGTAATTGTTTTAGTGCAGTAAGTTATGAAACATATTGCGAGCTATTAAAAATTTCTTCAAAACCCGTTTACTACACCCCCGCTAGCGTTCGGCTGTCCAGATTTGTAGCACAAGAAACTCGTCCAATTAAGATACTAGGATGGTGTGGTGTTCCAGCAAGTGCCCAGAATTTTGGCGGCGTTGATGCTAAGAGATTTTACATGTTTGAAGAGATTGTAAAACAAACAGGATTACAATATAAAGTATCAAATCAAGATTATACTTATGATAATATACAAGAATTTTATGATTCGATTGATCTTTTGATTTGTACTTCTAGTACAGAAGGTGGTCCACTTGGTGTATTTGAGGCTGTTGCTTGTGGTATCCCAGTAATTTCAACCAATGTAGGGCTAGTAAAAGAGTGTGATTCAATTTATAAATTTGAAACTGTGCAACAAGCTTGCGATATTATCGAAAAATTAAACGGCGAGTTTTTACAAGATTATATATCGAGACAATATTCACAAGTATGTTCAGAGATAAATATGGAGCACACTATAGAAGATTGGAATAAGTTTTTTCTGGCTTGTGATTGTCTAAATACTCCAACTTTGTTGTTCTAAGAAATCTTGCGGACCCTCCAATAATCAGGGTAACAATCATTTGTATTCCAGTCTACATAACAATTAGTGCCTACTCGGTATACCTGTGGAGTGTATGGGCCATAAGACCATACTTGTGCGCCATTCGTGTTGTTACTGCCCATAAATAACTGATTGTTATAAACTTTTAACATATCGACTGAGATATTTGCAGTAGCCCATTGGAGAGTTGTATTCGTCCAAGTTGAGCCATCATATGTATAAACTACTGCACCACCAGCATTATTACTCCCAACATATAATTTTCCAGCATACACAGCCATAGAGCTAGCGTAAATATTGCCAGCATCCCAACCAATATTAGCATCAGCCCATGTTGAGCCATCATAAGAATAAACTACTGCACCACCAGCATTATTACTCCCAACATATAATTTACTATTATATACTGCCATAGAATATGCATAAATATTATTAGTACTCCAACCAATATTCGCGTCTGCCCAAGTTGAACCATCATAAGAATAAACTACTGCGCCACCAGTATTATAACTCCCTACATATAATTTATTGTTGTAGACAGCCATGGAAATAGCCATAATATTGCCAGCATCCCAACCAATATTAGCATTAGCCCATGTTGAGCCATCATAAGAATAAACTACTGCACCACCAGCATTATAACTTCCTACATATAATTTTCCAGCATACACAGCCATAGAGTATACACGAGTATTACCCGCTGCCCAACCAATATTCGCATTAGCCCATGCTGAACCATCATACACGTAGACCACCGCAGCACCAGTGGAAATATAACTTCCTACATATAATTTATTACCATAGACAGCCATCGCAGTAGCTCTGAGATTTGTAGCCGCCCAAGAAATACTCGTGTTAGCCCATGTACCGCCATTGAATGAATAAACTACTGCGCCACCGGTATTTACACTCCCTACATAAAGTTTATTTCCATATACAGCCGCAGAAAATGCTCTCGTATTTGTAACTGCCCACGATATATTCTCATTTATTGCATGCGTAACAAGATTATGCCCACCATTAAGTGCCTCAAAAATAAATTGGTCAGTAGACGCGACACCCGTAAATAATAAAAAATCACCCATAACTGATGGTGGAAGTGAACCACTAGATGCAGTTACAAGTGTCGTTCCTGTATGAGAGGCGTAGGTAGAAGTACTACCTCCAGCGCCTGTTGCGCCTGTGATACCTGTTGCGCCAGTTGCACCTGCTGAACCTGCGCTACCACCCCCAGCAAACATAATCCAATATGTACTATCGAGTGGATCAGGAGCATTTCCGATGTTTCCTAGGATACAAATCCAGGCTGATTCACCTTGCCCACCAATACCACCACTAGAATATCTAACTACATCATCAATAACATAGGTAACATCAATATCCCAAGCCCCACGCCATTGATTTCCTTTTGGACCAGTGGCTCCAGTTGGACCAGTGGCTCCAGTTGGACCTGTAGTTCCTTGTGGACCAGTAGCTCCAGTTAGTCCTGTAGCTCCAGTTAATCCTGTTTCTCCTTGTGGACCAGTTGCTCCAGTTGCTCCAACACCAGTAGCTCCAGTTAGTCCTGTAGTTCCTTGCGGACCAGTAGCTCCAGTTGCTCCAACGCCAGTT
>Ga0172381_10000381_pt1 | contig 53832 bp, 88 predicted proteins | sample Leawel6488metaG_FD_119754 | JGI IMG/M metagenome (GOLD analysis project Ga0172381, IMG submission 119754) | Leachate microbial communities from a municipal landfill in Southern Ontario, Canada - Leachate well 64-88 metaG | ecosystem: Engineered > Solid waste > Landfill > Unclassified | place... | reverse complement strand
CGATCATGCCCTCGATGCTGAACTCAAAATTGATGGATTAAAAACATATACTATTGAACTCCACGAAGAAATTGCTGAACTTCAAATGGAATGCGACAGAGAAAGCGATCATGCCCTCGATGCCGAAAAGGGAGGTCAATACTATTTAACTGTATTAAAGAAAGTCGCTGATTGGTTCGGTGAGAGAGACTTGCCCTGCCCAATCTGCAATCAGAGAATCTGCACTCCTGAATGCGAACTCAAGAGTGTATTGGGGGATTTGTTATGAATCTGATGCAACAATTCATTGAATTTCTTGGCGAAAGCGGTATCAATATCGATGATGAGGAGAATCAAAATCATTGCTCAGAGGCTATTGACCAGTTTATAGGCTGGGTCAACAAGAAATGCCCTGGAAAAGAAGTTCATCTTGTTTGGATTGATTCGGCCGATGATTGCTATATCTATACCAGAGAAGGATACTACTACAAATTCCATGCAGTAGCGACAATTGATGATATGGTATATGATATTTATAGACCGAACAAAATCATGACACTCGAACATTATTTGGATGATGTTTTCGAGCCTGGAATCGAACTTCAATTGATGACAGATGGAGACGAGAATATGACATACTATACTCCAGGAGAAAAGAACTGATTATCTGAACTATTGAGAAACATAAAACAGGAGAAATGAAATGGGTAAATCAATCTTTGTCTTTGGTTCCAATCTGGCTGGAAGACATGGAGCAGGAGCAGCCAAATACGCAGTAGACAATCATGGAGCAGTTTATGGTATAGGTAGAGGTCTTCAGAACTCCTGTTATGCAATCCCAACTAAAGATTGGGCCATTCAAACTCTGCCTCTTACTGAAATAAAGAAGAGTGTTGATGAATTCATTGAATTCGCCAAGATGCATTCCGAGCTTTTGTTTGACATAACAAGAATTGGTTGCGGTTTGGCTGGATATACAGACAATCAAATTGCTCCGATGTTTAAGAATGCTCCATTGAATTGTAGAATGCCAGAAGAATGGGCTGAATTTCTAGGAGATAAGAATTGATTTCCTGGCTGCTTCTAGCGTTGGAGCTATTCAAACCCAGTGTTCATTGGAATGCTGAGATTGCAAATAGAGTTCAACAATCTATTGGAATTGCAATAGATGCGGCTAGAGAGTTTGACGAAAACCCATTTGTTCTTTTGGCTATCGCAACTTACGAAACTGAAATAAACAACCATCGAGGAGGAACAGGATACTGCTGCTGGGGAGTCGGCCAGGTCTACTGGGAGATGCACGAGAATACGCTGAAGAAAGAGAAGATCGCCAGCCAGGCCCGTGATCTCCTACGTCCCGAAGTAGGCTTCAGGACTATGGCTCATGTATTGGCCAAAAGCGATCAAACTGCTCCTTTGAAGCGTCGGCTATGCGCCTATGGAGTAGGGTTAACGCCGATGTTCCAGAAGTGGACCACCTGCCCCTATGCTGAGGAAGTTGTCAAAATGCTGCCAAGGGTCGCCTTGGCATGGGTGATGAAATGACCGAACAAGAATGCCTTGAAAAGTGTCGTGATATGTGGAGATGGTTGGCTGAATATCCAAAATCCAAAAACATCTATTTCAACGAACACAAAGAATTGCTCAAAGACAGACCTGTTCATGATTGTTATGCCTGCAAATATGCAGAAGAACAGATGTGTCTCTTAGATCCAGATGGAGACAAAAGCAAATGTGAATTCTGCTTGTTACTTGATCTTTGGGGAAATCGAGACTTAAGATATTCCTGTTGCGAGAAACTGGGGAGCCCATATTCTGAATGGAATGAGGCTATCGATTGGCTGAACTTTAACGGCGACTCTAGCCATCACGAAGAAGCTATTAAAGCAAATGCTACCAAAATCGCTGATTTCTGCGAAGAGAAATTGAAGGAGATGAAATGAGAGATCCAGAACGAATCGATCGCATGATTGGCAAGCTCAGAATCATCTGGAAAAAGAATCCAGACTGGAGGCTTGGGCAACTGATCTCAAATATCAACTATCAAGTACAAATGAACACGGTCAGAAATGACTGTTTCTATACAGAAGACTATGTGATTGAAGGAATCATCGACAAAATGAATAGGAAGTCACAAGATGAGTGATAGAAAAATCTTAACATACGCAAAAATCAAGACATCTGTATGTGGGAAGTATTGCAATACCAAGAAACAGTATTGCAAGTATTTTAGACAACCTTGGCAATGTATTCTTTTTGGTATTCTAAAGCCAATTGTCAACAAGGAGGGAAGCAAAATAGTCTGGATTCCTAGGCCCTATAACTGCATCATGGCTGAAGTCAGAGCAATGGATGGGAAATAGATGAGATACACTGTCTGCATTTGTGGTGATAGAGAATGTACTGACTACAATGTAGTTGATGATGCCGTGTATGCGAGTGGATACAAGGGAAACATCCGAGAAATTGTAAGCGGAGGAGCGAGAGGATCAGACAAGTTGGGCGAAGACTATGCAAAGAAGAACGGTATTCCGGTCGAATTGTTCATGGCCAATTGGAACAAATTTGGTAAATCAGCTGGTTCTATCAGGAATCAACAGATGGTTGAATATCTAAAGAAGTTGTATCCGAATGCTGCCTGTGTTGCTATTTACTCTGGAAGTCCAGGAACGACAGACATGATCAACAAATGCAAGAAAGCCGGGATTCCTGTTTACATTTACAATTGGAAGAAGGAGCACGTCAATGGAATGTAAATCTCAGTTCGATCCAAATGAATACATTGCAAATCTAACTGACAAGCAAAAGAAGGCCATTATTGACAAGGCTTTGTTGGCTAGGTATCTTGAAATTCTGCGACAAAACGATTTGACGTTTATGAATATCTTTGAATCAGCCGTAAGAGATACTGTCAAGAAGCAAATGGAAGCGATTATTCAAAACGGCATGGCTGATCAATACGGCAACAGAAAATCTATTGTCATGATATTACATGAAATGCTCAACAAGAGGCTCAGGGATCAAATTGAAGGCTCATTTGCTAAAATTGTAAATAGAATCAATGTGAAAATTGATGTTGAAAATATCTTAGCGGCCGGAGACTTTGATGAGTAAAAGTAAATACCGAGTTTATCTCTCATACAGCAAAAACGCAACAATCGAAGTCGAAGCCGATGACAAAGAACAAGCAGCCAATCTTGCCATCGAAAGAGTCGGAGAATGCACCGATGTTGACGTAGAGAAAATTGAACTTGCTGATGAAAATCCAGAGGAAGAATATCCTCAGACTGGACATATCATGCTAGTTAACGGTGCCTACTTCAAAATGATTGTTCCCGACAAAAGAAGTGGATTCTTCAAAGTTACCGGAACTGATGAGAACTGGTGGACCAATGGACACATCATGATTCATGTCTATGATGATCCACCGGAGAACATCAGGGGAAATCGTAAATCTCCGGACTTTAAGGCCGCATGGTCTATGTTTGGCAATCCAGACAAGGAAACAATCGTAGATAGTATTGACGTTGGCAAAACATCTGCCAAATTGACCGGAAAATACTCTACCTATGTTCTATCCAAATACATTGACATTATTTTCTCTCCAGGAATCAGGCCGGCAATGCAGCAATTCGGGACTGGGGGAAGCATCTACGATCCGGTATTTGGAATTGATGAGAGTAACAATGAAGTTATCTCTATCGTCATGCCAATGAGGATGTAATATGACCCAAGAAAAAGAAAACATTGATACTTGCTCCGATTGTGCGTATTGGGGACCAAATCACTATATGATTGATCCTCTTTTGCAGAAAGGAAGTTGCTTGCATAACTCTCCTCAACTCGACCAAAAAACTGGACATGGCGAATGGCCATTGACTCGTCGAAGGGATTGGTGCGCAATGTTCTATAACAAAGCGAATGATATAGATACAAAACAGCTTTAATGACTCCTGAATTCTTGTTGGGCATACTCTGGTCTGGTCATTCAGGCTGGGGCGAAATGCGTGCCTGGGGCAAGGGACCAATGTTCCCTTATTTGATTGATCTCAAAATCCCGCACGCTGTCGCTCTGGCTGTCAATTGGGCCAAAGAACGATCTTGGCATGGCTGGGATGTTGCTCATGGAGTCAATCCCAGAGAATCGAAGAAGGGCAGACCTCTTGGGTACAAAGCAATCGTTCTTGATCTTGATTCGATGGAAGAAGCCAGAACAGCAAGATTGAACCTAGCCAATAGAGGCTGGCGTCCTTCTGTTGAGATAGCGTCAGGCAGAGGAATGCATTTCTATTTAATACTCAACAGAATATATCCAGAAGATAGAATCAGACCGATAGCAAGAGAAATATGTAAATGCTCTGGTGGTTGCTCTGTATTCGATGCAAGTCGAATTCTGAGAACTCCAGGAACAATGAATTATAAGCCAGAAGTAATGGCTGAATGCAGAATTATTGAAGTGCGTGGCGACCTTTTGGCCATTGATCCATTGGACCTTGAAGTAGCCTTCCCTGCGTCCAGGGAGGTCATTCTCAGTGACAGCAAGTGTGCCTCTGAGTATAAGATCACGCCCAAAATCCAAGCGTTGTTGGACGGGAACTATTCTGGATACATGAGTCGATCAGAGGCAGTTATGGCAGTTGCGAGATACTTGGAGAGAACTGGAATAAGTATAGATAGAGCCAAGTACGTCATGTTGAATAGTGCGCTCAAAGCAAGAGGAGAAGCTGACATCACAAGATGTCTTGAGAAATGCTATCAATCTCCAATGTCAGTCAAAATAACTAAAATCAAAATTGTTTCGATTGTTGTTCTTGGTAGTGGTTATAAAATAAAGTTTGAAATAATCGACAATCCAAGTATTCATTGGTGGCAACCAATATCGGAAGATAGATTGCCGGAATTAGTGAGGTGCTTCGGATTGTTCGAGGAAGATAAGATCGGTGAGGTTGATCTGAGATACCATTGGTACTCAGGAAAGCCCTATCCATACGCATCAAGATTCATGGAAAAAGCAAATGAAAAGGAAGAAGAAAGTACAGTCGAATAACCTGACCCTGTTTCATCTATTGGACACCCAGACGCACATTTGCTCCCAAGGGGTTATCAAACATGAGCCAGTTGCCATTCAGCCTATTCCAGCCAAACCAGACAAGAGAGCCGATTACAAGCGAGCAATTGAAAAGTGGAATGCTACTTATCCAGCATCTAAGCCAATTGCCAGTATATACCATTCAATACTCGGTGAAAGAAAAAGCAATGTTGTCGTTACAAATCGAAGCGACACTATTGAGCGAATCAGGTATTCGTGTAAATCTGAGCAGGGAGCTTGCTCCTTTTATCCAGAATGCAATGGCTGTAGATTCAGAACCATTACCAAATACTATTCTGGACTCCCTGGAAGCTATCGAAATCTCGATCCGCAAACTATATATTCGATCCTAGAGCATCAGTGTGACAAAAAGTGCTTGACTTGCGATGAGTATCTGATCTATGATCACCAGGGGAACGAGAGCTGTAGCTGTCAGGCAAGACCAGGAACTATGTACACTGGCGAATATACTATGCCGACATTGCCTTCGATGCTTGCTATTGAGCTGGTTCATTCTATTGCAGATCAAGCCTACGACCTCGGTTGGCCTGAGCATCGGCTCTGGTCGATACTTGGATATGCGGGTCGCAAGGGCCTGGTAGCTTGCCTGGATTACGATGATCATATTCTGGAGGTAAATGACGGATACATTGTCATTCAGGCCCAAGAGCTTCGCAACAGATTCTATAGAGAATCAGGTCTTGAATACTGGAGGAACAGATGATCAACGAAACGGAATACATGAAAATGACCAAGAAGGATCTTGTTGGCATGATTGATAAATACATCAACATGAATAAACAGCAAGATGCCTTAGTCATCAAATTGACACAAGAAGTAGGTATATACAAACCGTTCAAAGAGAAGTACGAGAACGAATCAGCTGCTCACCGGAAAGCAATAGACAATGCCAATTCAAACGCAGACATGAGTTGGAACCAGCTCAGAGAAGCAAGAGGAATGGTTCGAGAACTTGAGGCTAAAATTGTTGAACTAGAATCCAAAAAAGATAAAGATGATACCAGAGATCACGGCGACAATACGATCAATGGAGATATCATTGGCCACAAGGTTGAATGCCGTAATTGTCTGTATTGGTCCGAAGGAACAAACGATCGTGGCAGATGCCATCATGAATGTCCCAGAATCAGCAATGAGGATTCCTATGTTGGAGTCTTCCCGGTGACCCTTAGCAAAGACTGGTGCGGAGACTTCAATAGCAAATTCCAATGCACTGAAGATACTGGAATGTATGTCGATGCAAACGGAAATCGAGTTATCGATGTAATTGACATCGCTGAGTAGGAGGAACGAATTGATGGAAGAATTGGACAGATTTATTACTATAGATTCCGATGGAAGTTTCAAAAGACGCAATACAATGCATTACGTTATTTGCGCTTTCCAAAAAGGAAAATGCACTCTTGATTGCGCAATGTGTGTTGAATGCAAACAGGATAGCCAACATTTCCTGAGGTTGACCTGCGGCGGACATACCCGAATTTTTGACATCAAGGAGCATTAAAATGGCCATCAAGTATTCCTGGCGACTCAAGGACGATGATTCCTATGTCGGTGAAGTTTTCGACACCCGGGCCAAGGCGGAGGAAGACGCTTATATGAACTTGGTTGAAGAAGATTCGATTAATGATATCGAGATCGTAGAGCTTGAGAAGCTGGATGTTGATCGAATTTGTGACAACATCATTGATGTGGATTCTCTTCTTGATACTCTCGATCTACGTCTAAATGAATTCATCGATCTGGATGATACGTTCTTCAATATCAAAGACCGCAAGGGTGAAGGATACGTTAAGGCAGTAGATAGCCTGAATGTAATGATCCACAAATGGGTCAATGAATTCGTTGAGTATGGGGAAATCTACATCACGAAAGAAGACGCTGAATCGCTGAAAGAAGAAGAGGAGGATTCAGAAGACGACATCAAGGTAGGCAGGGAAACGCTTGAAGACGATGATGAGATCGATGATGCTGAATAGTCCTGAAGAAATCATAAAAAAAGACGGACTCATCATCCGAACTACTGCATTAGGCAAGATGACAATGCTCGAGAATCCAGATGGTTCTGTCGTATTGATTATGAAGAATATGACTATTGAGATCAAGGAACTTTCGGTTACAGTTAGTCACAAGTATTATCCTCCGAGAGATGAATCGAATGGCTAGTTTAATAGCTGTGGTCGAACATTGTGGTTATCAAGTATCACTTTCTCCGGGAGAGGAAAGGTCAATTCCTATCGGCTGTGATTCTTTGGTTATCACTGGGATATTGGCATATGCAAAGTTCGCTGCGTTGAACGATGAGTTGAATAATTGGCATAGTTACATTCCGCTGGATGGTCAAGATTCAGGACCGGATTATCCTATTCAAACGACTGGAATCAATATCGCCATCCAAATAAAAGAGAATGATAAATGGAAAACCTACAGCAGTATTGATCTTAGGGCTTCTCTTGATGTCTATTGGAACTTGAATAATCTATTCAGAAGAAATATAGGGATATTCGACACTAGCGGTCCACAGAATGCAGTCTCTCGGCTCGCATCATTGATGTTTCCAATGATCACTCTCTCGATACCCGTAGACATCAGACAGAACGTAATGTATAGAGTAGCTTTCATGTATAGAGACAGCCCCGTACATATCGATGGAATTGATGTGATGCTCATCGGTTTAACCAAGAAAAAGGTCAGTTAGGAGGACGAAATGCTACTTGAAGAATGGCTGAGAATACGAAAGTGTTGTAATTGTCATTTCTTTTGCGTTGATGACTTAACCTGTAGAGTGAGAACACCGCATAATGACGAGTTGCTGGCTCCTCATGTTCCTCTTGATTACTGGTGCGGAGAATTCCTGTGGGAAGAGTTATGGCGAGAAACCATGCTTAGTCTTCCGGCCTCTACTCCCCGTATTCATATCAAACCAATAGTGTACAAAGAAGGAGAGGAATAAATGTCATTCACCTGGAACAGTGAATATCATGGCTTCTTTGGCAATGGATTCTTCGATACAAAAGAAGAGGCAATCAAAGAAGCTAAAAGATTTTGCAAGCCAGTTCTTGAAATGGAATCATACACTATCACTGAATATCCGGATGAAACTCCGGATGAAACAGTTGAGCGATTGAATAAGATTGGAGGTTAAGATGACGCAAGTCTGCGCATTCTGCGCCATTGAAGAGTCTTCTCGCTGGTGCAAATCGGCAGTCTGGGAAAAAGGACTGACGATGTGCAATGCCTGTAGGTCGAAAGAATATCGTGGAGCCGAAGATCCACGCAAGCAGACCAAATTCAAGCTCAAGAAGAAGGCTGACAAAGTGGTAGAGACAGTTGACAATTCGCCCTCGCCCTCGAAGGAAAGCCTTTCCCCTACCCTTACCCCTCCCCCTATCGAAAAAAGCGATCTATTGGCCACTGTTGGCGATCTACCGGGTACCATTCCGGAGCCTTCTCCCGCTCCGGAGCCGCTCCCGGAGATTGTTCCGGAAGTCTCTCAACCGAAGAAGAAACCTGGCAGGCCCCGCAATACTGACGGATTCGGCCTAGCGTTCGAAGGAAACAATCATATCTGTACCAATCCATCTTGTAGGCACGTTGGGCCTATCGATGACTTTGGTGTGCGGAAGATTGGTATCAAAATCTACAAGCAGCCTTGGTGTCGTAAGTGCCGGTCGGATTCTGCCATCAAGGCCAAAGCGAAGCAGGCTCTCGAACGAGCGAAGTACAAGTGAGATAGATCAACGAAAGTTGGAGGTTCAGGGCGATGTGTGGCTGTACTGAGACGAGAATTCTTCTGCGTAGACAGTACCTCATCAGCGGGAAACTGTTGATCAGAAAGGTCTGCGCAGGCTGTGGGCGTTTTCTGGGATGGCAACGCATCAGCCCTGACCTCCAGCTCTCGGAGATACCGATATTCAGAGATCAACAGCTCGACATGTTTAGATGATCAAAATTCCCTTCGCAAATCTTTTCTTCTTGACATTGGCTAGTCCAAGGCTTAAGTTGCTGGAAGATGACGAGGCGATGATGCCTCTAAGGAGCAGACCATGACTGAGAAGGCTAAGCGTACCGGACTTTCCCCCGAGGCTCTGATTCGTGCCGCCGTGACCAAGGCCCAGGCGAGCATCTTCAACACCTTCATGCGCAAGCTGGAGAATCCCAAGGAAGCTGTCATCTCCCCGAAGCGTCTGGAGCGCATCGAGGATCTTGAGGCCGAGCTGGCTGATGGAACCAAGGTTCGCAAGGTTCCGGTATTCAAGGACAAGAAGCGTCAGGGCATGGTCGAGAAGACTCTGCCGCTGTCTCCCCTTGATCGGGCCAAGCTGATGAAGAAGATCGAGGCTGCCAAGTCGGCGCATCCCGGCCGCAAGCCCTCGACCGACATTCGCCAGGAATTCATCAGCATCCTGCCGGATTACTCGGCCAAGATGAAGTGGGATGTCGAATTCATGATCAAGCTCGGCGTTCCCGAGGATGTCCTTGTCGCTGCTGGCCTCAAGGAATTCTGATCCAATCTTTCCTCCCACCCAAGTTCAATCCCAAACAATTCAGGAGTCTAATCAAATGATTGTTCACGCAATCACAAGCGATCTGCATTTTGGCAACGGCAAATCGCAGGATCACTTTGGCCCAAAGCAACGTGAAAGACTAGAGAATGAACTTCTGGAATTAGTCGATCTGAGAACCGAGTATCCAAATCTTAATCTCATATTGAATGGGGACATTCTCGATGGTACTCGCTTTAGAATTGAAGAAGTATTCAAGGCTCATCGACGTGACCTTGAGTTAATTTCTAAGGCATTGCCGACTTTCTACATTATTGGTAACCATGATATTGAACTTGCGTCCTGCGAGTGGCGCAGACGCATCCTCGAACTCGGTTTCCGCTGTATTTCTCATCAGTTGTACTCTCCAGTCAACGCAGGGACGCTCTACCTTCATGGTCATCAATTCGATGACCTGAATAGCGGGCCTTTTCATTGGGTGGGCGAGAAGGCTGCTGGTATAGCTTCTTGGGTTGGCTCTTTGATACCCGAAGGGGAAGATGCGCTAGAGTCTATTGCTTCAAGAATCGAAGGACCTCGCAACGTCAAAGGCAAAGGTCGCTATGCCTCGCCTTCTATCTTCGCTCAGAAAGTCCTGTCTTGGCTGCGTGAAGGCCCAAATTTCATGACTACGAATGCCAGTCATGAGCGAGTTCAACTCAAGCCATTGATCACGGAAGCCGTCTGTGGACATACTCATTGGTCAGTGATCGATTCTGTAGTCGATTGTGACCAGATTCTCTACGTTCACCGCAATGTAGGACAATGGAGTACAGACGGATGGAAGATTATGGTCTTCAATGACGACGGAACTCTAAGCGAGATCAAGCAGTTGAAGCTCTAGGTGCTCAACGACATGGGTAACGTATATCTCCCGGATATGGCCCCTCTCTGTGGTACAGATAAGAACTGATCTATTAGGGCCAAGATGGCGGTTTTATTGGCTTTTTGGGTTTTTTCCCGCAAAGGGGGGAGCGGGGTCGATGCTACCCCTTCCCCTCCCCTTCAGCTCATGGGGTATAGGGGGGTACCAATGTAACTATAGTACTACTGACACTGAGCTAGAGAGGGTGAGAGAAAAGGGGGAACACCCCCTACCATCGACCCCCCTCCGGTCCCGAGGAAAAATTTTGGGATTCCCTAGAAATATCGAGCAGTTAGCCTATTTAGATCAAAACTTATCTGTGGCACAGAGAGGGGCCGTATGGACTGCGATAGATTGGATATGGACTAGATATATCCTCCAATACCCGACCTCAACCTACATCGTCAAGCCCCTTGAAGTCCTCCCGGACTTTTCGCTAGACTGAAAAAGTCTGTTAACCGAGGAGGATTTCATGTCAGACGCAGAAGATCAAGTCCTGGATGCTGTCCCGAAGAGTTCCCTGAGAATGCCTATGTGGGCGATTGTCTTCTTGATCTTTTCCGGGGGGGCAGGCACTCTGGGAGGAAGTGTTCTGGGGGGTACGCTGAGAGATGAGCAGCCAGCCTTGACTCTTTCAGTGGATCAAAAAGAAGACATCAAACCTCTCATCAGAGAGGAATGCACCAAAATCCTGGACGGAATTCGTACTCAGAATGCAGTTGAGCATGAAGCCATCAAAACTGATTTGGCTTCTATTAAAACTGAAATTGAAAACACTTCAGTTCAGGTCAAGCGCCTTACAGATCATTTTCTTGAGAGGGGCTTGACTCGTCCTAGTCCCAGGTGATAGTTTTCAATTCACAAAGTTCTCATTCAGGAGGATACAATGTCTAAGCCCGATCGTCTGTTGAGCACGGCAACTGGTACTATCACCGGAGCAAACAGTGTAATTGAGTTCTTTCATGGTTTACAGGCAGGCAACGCTGCTGTAGCCCCCGATGAGGTCAAGTTCGACATCACTCAGTCCGAAGAGGCTGGATCTGCTGGCGCAACCGTCAGCTCTGCTGTCCTGACTCCTGGTGCTGTTGTTCCAGTTGCCGGACAGGTTATTACAATTGCTGGCGCAGTTGTCACTGAAACTTGGACCTACCGTGTTTTGGCTGCGCTTCCGTTTGAGATCACTATCGGTACAACCGTCGCCGCCTGCCTTGCGAATGCAGCTCTTGTCATCAACAACACTACTCGTCAGTGTATCTATGCTGATGTGAATGCTGGTACTCTGCGGATTCGTGGGTCTGCTGCTCCTGGAAAGTCTACGCTTGAATTTGGTGTCAGGGATCTTACGGCTCTTGCTACCAACTGGGCTGGTGGTTCTGTTTGGGGTGCTCCTGTCGTTGGCGCTGGTACTGTTGCCGGCTCCGTCAAGTGGTCGCTGGTTTACTCTGATTCTGAGCGAATTCGTATTCGTCTCCGTGGAATGGAGCAGACTGACTCTTTGACTTTCAAGCTGACCTGTATCTACAACCATAGCTATACTCGTTCTGCTGTTCCGGCAAAGCGGAATGGCGTTGATGGCGCTGTCAACCTTGCTGTCAGTCTTTACAATTTCACGTCAGCCGGTGGAGCCTTTGTTGTCAACCATGTCATTCCTGGTGATGACCAGCTCGTCATCAATGATCCGGTTAATACCGCCAACAACGGTGTTTATCCGATCACTAGCATTACTGCTACTGTCATTACCAGCTCTCGTGCCTTCAAAGCTACTCAGGCTGGTCTTACCTGGAGCATTAACCGTGGCGCTTGGGTGACTTCGCAGGACAATGAGCTTCAGGTTCCCTTTGATCTGCCTTCGGATATGCAGCATTCGCAGGGTTCTCCGGCGACTGACGTTGACCTCCCGGGTCAGGCAATCGAAACGGCTGAGATTGCTGATCTGGCGGTCACTCCAGGGAAGTGCTCTTTCATGCCTACGATGGATGTAGGTAGAGCGTCGTCGTTCTGCGCCCACTTCACTATTGGAGCATTTCCTCAGGGTCAGACCATTCAGATCGCCATGGGTGATGTTTGGACTGGTGCTGTGGCTTCCAATCCAGCTGCCCGTGAATTTCAGTCCGGCGCTGGCGCCGCTGCGGATCTCGCTGCCTTCGTTGCGGCAGTCAATGATGCAGCTTCGCCTTCAGTGGCAACTGCTCTTGATGCAGGTGGCGATACTGCCCTGTTGGTGGCGAAGCTATCGACTACCATTCTCGCTCCAGTCAGTTCGCACGCCAATTGCGTGACCGCAGGCAGGCTCAATCCCACAGTAGCGGCAGCCAAAACTATTGTTGAAAGCGTTTACGTTGTCGATGGCGGAGGTGTTGACATTGGCTTCCTGGCTGCTGGTGGCGAGATTATGATCGGTGCAATCATCGGAACTGCTACTGCCCCTCGCCTTAAGGGTATCACTTGTACTACTGCTGCCGGAGCAATTAAAACCCTGGCTACTGTTGTCCGAACCATTCGGGCTCTTGCTGGCAATCGCTATGCAATTTGTCTTGCTGATGCTGGAGCCGTTCTGGCTAACGACGACATCATCGAATGGGTCGTTGAGTACTGATAGCAACTAACTAACCGACAGAAGCCCCTCCCTTTCAGTAACTTGGAGGGGAGGGGTTTTTGTGCCGGGAGAAAACAATGGCTGGTGAACTCAAGGCAACTCAACTCTCAGGAGCATTGGACGCTAAATGCGTTCAATTGTTCGGAAGCAACGCAAGTGGACCGATGATCGTATCTGTTCATGATGCTGTTCCTCCTGGATTTGGTGATTCGATCGTCCTGATCACGTCAATGCCATACAAGGCTCGTCTGGCCTATGCTGGCTTTCAGCGAACGGGAGGCGATGCCGCTGCTGGAAACTGTAAGCTCAACTACAACATCGTGAATGACATTAGCCCGAGCATCGTAGTAGATAATAGTCTTCTGCTGCGTGCTGGTCTTGCTGTTGACATTCCCAAAGGAGCAACGGTCAATTTCACTCGTGATACTCCTGGTTGTACCGGAAATGTCATTTGCTTTTGGATCTTGCTGAGCGAAAGCGCAGCCTCGGCAGTCAAGACCAATGCAATCGACTCGGCGTTTACGTTCGACCATCTGGATCTCACTATTGCTGCCGGAGATATTCAACTTGGCTGGATTAGTTCTCATGTCGTTGACAACGCAGCTGCTCCTGGAGATGTGCAGTTATTCAATGCCAACTTCCCAGTCAACTCTAAGTTGATTGCTGTTCTCGCTGGCAATTCAAGTGGAGGCGCTGCGAATAGCGTTGAATTGCGTACTGCTGCCGGTGGAGCTGGAGACGCAATCTCAGAAGCATTTGATTCGGTGAATCGCAACAATATCGCACTTGGAAGTAACGTCGCAATCGCTGCTGGCGCAAGTCTATATGCAAGGGCAACTATCGCCACTTCATATAACTGGATTCTCTGTATCTGGAAATCTGAAGTTGCTGTTCCCGCTAGTGCTGACGGAGCTTTGACTCCTGGACAATTCATTCTCACTTCTGCCGATATGGTCGGCCAGGCTGATTCATCGAAAGGCTTGCCTTTTGTTTCGGTTCATACGATGGATGCGGCTGGTCCTGGAGCTGACGACATTACGCTATTCGCAGCTATGCCTAGGAAGGCTGGTGTTTGCTTCGCAATTGAATCTCCAACGCAGAATGGAGATGCAATGGGACCACACCCATCAATTAGAAACGCCGCCGCTGGAGCTGGCGATGCATTGTGCGATACCATTCAACATGGATACGGTGCCAACATTCTGACTACGCTTCGCTGTCCAGACGTAGCACTGGTCGGAAATAGTGTTGCCGCAGGTGCGCCATCCTATCTCTATCGTCCCAAGGGTCTGCCCAAGGGAGATGTGTTAGTCTTTTGGATGCCAATGGCATAAAGACTCAACGGTCAGCTAGTTATCCGCTCAAGAGCAGCTTAACAACGGAGGCCGTCAGGGAAACTTGACGGCCTTTACTTTTTGAGGTTAATATGGCTGGCGAAATCTTAACCAAACAGCTTGTAGACCAAGCAGTCAATGGAGCAAAGTTGGCGATACGATAGGATGACTTTCGTATCCCAGGATCGGTTGGCAATATCGGAGCAACGATTACGCCCCCGGAGTTCATGTATCATCGTGGAACATTGGCAGCCTATCGCTTTCGCCACACCCGAGACGACGATCTCAACTTCCCGGACGTTCAATTTCCTCATGGCTGGGTGCCTGGTATCGTCAAGCTACATATTCACTGGGGACCAGGAGCTAACGGGGCTGCCTTGATTGGAAAAGCTGTTCGCTGGGTAGCGGTCTACGACTTTGCCAGCATCAATGGAGTGTTCGGCGGGGAGTCCACTCATCCTTTCGAGGATACGATTGTTGGGCAAAACTATAAGCATCAAATGACAGCCGAGTTTGATATTGACCTGTCGGGCTATCTTCCCAGCGCACTCGGGATGTTGCGGGTCTACCGAGACAATGCAGTTGCCAATAATGTCGGGGCCGGGATGTTCCTGTTCTCGGTGGACTTTCACATTCAAATGCAAGGGCTTGGCACAGTCAACTCTAATGGGTCTGGAGGTAGATGATTGAAAATATGCCAAGAAAATAGCCTTTAGATCATCTTAGGTAATCTCCCTTGACTTTCCGGGTGACCTATCTTAGTCTTCCCCCATGGCACTCCTCGATGACTTCAAAACTTACATCCGTGCGATCAAATCCGCTGAGACGGCTACGTCTTACATCAAAGGCGCAAAGCATCTGGTGGAGTACCTGCGAACTTCTGGTCAAGACCTGAAGACGATTAGGCAATCTCTTCTTGCCGAGTTCGTAGCCGCTCTAATTGACTCAGGCTTGGCTGTTCGCTCAGTGAAGTTGTACTACTTTGGAGGAAAAGCTTTCCTGGAATGGCTTGAACTTCAGGGTAAAGTTCAACTCCCTGCATTAGTTAAGGCCAAGTTTCCTGCCAATCAGAAGAAAAGGACAAGAGTTCTCAACGGAGAACTGCTGAAGAAATACTTTGAAGAATGCGATAAAGACCTGGACCCATACAAGACGCTACTCAAGATATTCCCTTTAACTGGACTGAGATTGGCCGAAGGCTGTACTCTTCCGAAGACTGCTATTATCAGGATCGACAATTCAAGCTGTCTGCGTTTTATTGGCAAAGGCAACAAGGAAAGAATTGTTCCCTTGAACAAAGCAGCAAGGGATCTTCTGAAAGAATACAATACCAATTTCAGGTCGAAAATCTCTAGTGATTGGTTGTTCCCAAAACCACACTATACGCATCAACACATCAATCCCAATGAGATCAGCAGTCGTATCATCAAGATTCGAGGAGAGCTGCGACTTCCTTGGTTGACTCCACACAAACTCAGACATACATTTGCTACTGAGCTTCAAAAGCGAGGAGTCAACCTAAAAATCATCCAAGAGCTGCTTGGACATAGCTCCATATCCACGACTCAGTTGTATCTACACCCAGATACTTCTGATCTCAAGGACGCAGTAGAGAAATTCAAGCTGTAGGAGAGAGTCAATGGAAATTCAGATTCTAGGAGTTGGTGGACCTGTCATGGAAAAAGTCCATCTGTTCTTTAAGACCTATCTCAAGCTATGTTCTAGCGAAAGAGAGCGTCAGGTACTTGAAGACAAATTCAAGATCGTTGTTTCTCTCATCGATGAGCTTGTCCAGAAGAATACTTCTTCTTCTGTAGATGGATTCGTTACAATGGCAGCCGCCTTTCTTGCCGGAAAGTTCAAGATGCCTGTTGGAGATATTATCGTTGGACTTGCTTCTGCTGAAGGCTTGCTTCTCAAGCAAATTGGAAAGAAGTAATGTCTGACTTGATTCAACCCAAAAGAGGCGAACAGCTATATTGTTGTGAGCATTTCACCACAGATGCTAAGGGCAAATTCATCTGGGGTAAGCTTGACGGAGAGCCAGTCGAAGGTTTCGATAAGATAGATTGGGTCGTAGTTTGTGAACATTGCTTCAGTGAGGCTGGAGGTCAATTCATAGGGATTCCTTTGTCAGTTAGGGCCACCTGGACCGGAGAATCCGAAGTTCTTTCTGAGTTTACAGTCAATTAGGAGAAGAAGATGACTGAGAATACGATCGTTGAAGCCTCTATCGTTCGCATGATCGACGACAATGGGGAGATTGAGAAAATCAAGGTCCAGGTCATTCTCGATCCGTCTGTTGCCGATGCTGTTTTCAATACGATTAGCAATATGCTCAATCAGTCCAATAAATTCGATTGCGAAGGCGAAGATTGTTGCAGTCAATGCGACACTCTGACTAAGGAAGAGAAGAAGCTCGACGGAGGGAACTGATGCGAACCGAACGAGAAGAGGAGCAGGTCCCAATGCCTTCCCCCCAGGATACGGACGATCTCTCGGATCTATTGGGCGAAGGAGAGTTTTCTCCCTCTAGCCCTGGCGAGGATACCAAGGAAGAACCGGAAGTGATCTCTCCTTCCCAGATCGATCCAGATCGAACCCGTGATGTTCGAGCAGGAGCCGGTAAACTCAATCGAGTTATGAAGGCTCGGGCTGAAGCAGAGAAGAAGATTGCTCGTTCTGACCGAGAATTGGCAAAGACTCTTGCCGAGGTAGTTCCGCAGGCAATGTCAATTGTCTCTAACAATCAAGCGGCTACTGCACCGGCATCGCCAGTAGTGCATGATCCGTCCAGAGACAAAGACGTTGTGCCCCTGCTGCCTCCAAAAGACAAGATCCGTATCTATCAGCGTCTCAACGACGGCAAGCTGAACCCCATCAATGACTATACTTCTCAGGAAGTGAAGGCTGATGGAGATATTACGGCTTTCGTCAACAAGCGCATTCGTCCCAACTTTGGTGATATGGAGTATGAGATTTGGCTGATTGACCAGCTCAACCATCCTCGATACTTCACCACTATTCCAAGAAAGAATCCGATGCAAGAACCTGAATCTAATGCATCGGCAGTCCGAATGCTTGTCGAGACTGTTCGTGATTCTCTTGCCAAGCAAAACGATAACAAGGCTCCTCCGATTGAAATCTATGACCAAATGGAAAAGGTCATGGGTCTGCTTCAGAACCAGCAGAAACTTGATCCCACGATGGTCATGATGCTGCCAATGATTAAGGACGCAATGAAGTCCTTTTCCAACAACAATGACTCGACTCAGCTTCAAGCTGTACTCGATGTCACGACTCGTCTTGCGGATAGGATAGATCGTCTGGAAAGGACGCCGCCCCCTCCCCCCATGCTGCCTTCTTTTGATCAACCGCAAAGTGATCCATTGAAGATGCAGCTGGAATTGATTGCCAAGATGTCCGAGGTTCTGCGTCCTGCTCCTCCAGTAGTTCAACCGGATACTTTGAGCGTGTTGACGGAACGAGTATTGCCTCTACTGGTTCCGTTCATTCCTGTTATCACCAACTATCTTGATGGCAAAAACAAGGCCGAACAGCAGATTGCTGAACTGAAGATGGAGATCCAAAAAGCTCAGCTGAATCCTGCTCGTTCTCGTACGCTACTTGAGCAGCTTCAAGAGTTCCGTGAATTGAAGTCTTTGGCCCGTGAATTGAATCCAGTCCCTCAGAATCAAGGGCCTCCTGTTTCTGAGAGCTTCTGGGATTTCATGTCTAAGGCTTGGGAAGGAATGCCCCAAGTGCTTGATAGCTTCCGTGGCATGATTAGCGAAGCCAAGGCTACTCCTGGACAGACCGCTCCTGTAGAGCAGCGTCAACTGGAGCCCGCTAGCCAACCAGAACCTCCCAAGCTTCAACTTGAGATGACTGCTGAAGCCAAACAGGCTCTTGATGTTCTCGCCAAGGCTGACAGCAAAGAACTCATCTTTGGAGCATTGTTCGGTTTCATTCAGCAGGCAGCCAAGCTCAAGAGCTGGAGAAAGCCACTGACTGTTCTGGTGATGCGCAGTAAGAAAGGCAACAATGAAGGAGCCTTGGAGGTCTTCCAGGGTATCATTGAAGCTCTCGTCAATGCTGGGCATCTTGAACATGATGTTGGCCAGCGTGTCTTTTCAACTCTTGAAGACAATCTTGAAGAGGTCATGGCCAAGATCAAGGAATTTGCTCCTTGACTTCCGGCGGTCAGGGTGCCATCTTGATCTAGCTCGTTCCTTTCTCCTTCATGGTTCTGCCTCCCGCTCCGGGGTCGTACTGCGGCCCCGGAGCACCTCCCCCTCCAGAACGCTTGATCTACGGCACTCCCGGGCCAGCTCGGGGGAAGTGTGCGTCTGGGTCTTGACAAGACTCCGACCAGGGGACTAGCCTGCGAACATGGACCTCGGAGATTTGTTCAAAGGTATCGGGTCAATTCTTACGGGTTTTTCTGACCTGAAGAGTGGCATTGGTCAAGCAATGGGAGCTTTGGACTACTCCCCGCAGCTTGGCAAAGTCAATCTCAAGAATGATCCAACGATTAAGATTCACAAGCTTGGTCCCAATATCGATGATCGGGTGAAGTTGATTCAGCAAAAGATTCGAGAAGGTCGGCAAGATCCAAGAGTAAGAGGACTCGCAATCAAGGTCCTTTCTACTCGTTGTGGTCGATGTAATCAATGTCAGACTGTCAATAGTTTTCCCAAAGTCGAACAATACAAATTCCCCAATACCGTTGCCGGTGCGATCCACGAAGAAGATGGAACTTGGGTCTGTGGCAAATGCGGTAAGTCGAACAATATTTCCAATACTCGCTGGTGTAATCCTGAAAAGAATTGGAGAAGAGAGCTTGAAGCTCTCTTCAACTATGTTCGTCAGCATCAGCGTTACACTCGTGACATTGCCAATCTTGATACTTATCAGAATCCCCTGCGTACTCTGGAATGGGGCGGGGGAGACTGTGATGACTACACAATTACGCTTGGCTCTTTGGCTGGCTCCGTTGGTCATGAAGTAGAACTTCAGATCATGGAATCGAAAGCTGTCGGCGGAAAGCGTGCCGGTTCTTGGAATCATATTCTGTTAATGGCTGGATTGCCTCCACAAAACCCAACCGCTTGGTTGCCACTCGATGCCTCTGTTGACAAGCCTGCTGGTTGGTATCCTCCAAAGGAAATGATTTACAAGACTAAGAACTACAAGGTCTAGTATGGCGATCAAGGTAACAGAAAAAACGCTAAGAGTAACTTTCGATGTTACTTTCCGATCATATAAGTCGAAGGAGCATTTGGCATTTATTTTATCGAAAGAAGTTTCAAATAAACTATTAAATCATTGGCCAGAAGATAATGAATATGAATCACTGTTAGATGTTAAAATGGTTGGCTTTTGCAAATAGGGCGAAACTAAATGATTAGTATCGAATTTTCGGACGTTGAGATTGGCGAGATTCCTGATCTCCCGTCTTATGTCAAGCCAGCCTGGGACTTAATTTATCCATATTACAAAAAAGAGGCTACCTCACTTGCTCCAATGATCGCAAATAAAGCAGTCAACTACACTCACAAAGCAATTTACTCTGCTCTTGGTCTATCCAAGCAGGCAGCAGTTCAAGTAGTGACGCAAGAAACTAAAGAGACACCCGAATGGGTGAATCAGCTTGTTGACCCGATGCTCGGGCCGACTATCCAAGGCGTCAAGCAAGAGATCAAGAAGATCGCCGTCCCCGTCATCCTGGTATCGGTGGCGTCGTTGCTTGCCCTCCTCGGCGGATCATTCGCCCTGGGGAGGCTGTCCAAGAGCTAGCGAGCATGGGGCTTGACAGCTCAGGCAGCAAAACAGTAGGGTGTCCTTAACTTCGGGTGTTTCTTCAGGAGGGTACGCAAATGGCGATTAGGAAGCTCAATGCTCAGGCAAAGCGAATGAAGGCGTGCAAGGGTAAGACTGGCTCTGCATTCAAGACTTGTGCGTTTGGTGGCCTGGGTGGCCTCAAGCGTAAGAAGTCGAAGAAGTCTCTTGGTGAGATGGAGGATATGTCTGTCTGTCATCTTGTCAAGAAGGGTCCTCGCAAGGGCGAGACTGTCTGCAAGAAGATTACCAAGCGTGGAGCTGTTGTTCGTACTGGGCTGAAGGGTGGAAAGTACGCTGCGAGTGTGTTCTACTCTCCCAATCCCGGTGCCTCTGCTCGTGGCAAGTCTCTTTCGCATCATCCCAAGGCTCGTCTTTGGCAGTCTCTGATGACCCGTGCCTCTACCAAGTGTTGCCCCGGTGGCAAGGGCACTTGTGGGTCTGGTTACCGCAGCTGCATGAGTTCTGCTCTGAAGCAGTATTCTCGCAGCGTTCCGTCCGCCATTGAGTACAGCAAGAGTGCTGTTCGGAAGGGTACTGTGCGTGGACGTAGGGACTAATCAAGACAATGCCTGATGTAGCCACCATTGATGGAATCCCTGTCTACGACAACCCGGGGGCTAAGTATAAGCTTCCTCGGTCAATGTCGAGGGTCAAGTTCGTTCAAGCAGCGAGCTATGATCCTAGGGTTTGCGTCGGTGGCTCTAAGGCTAGTCCTGATGAAGTAGGCGACAGGATGGTTGATCTCTGTCGCAAGAATCAGCAATTTAGATATATGGATGTTGCTGGCCGGCGTTACGATCTACGTTCTGGTGTGACCGTCGATAGAGACACTAGCACGCAGCGTCCTTATAGAGCATCGTTGGAGGGTTTTCAGATGGAAGAGATGGAGTATCCGCCCCTGGAGGGTGGATTTGATGAGTTTGGGGAGCCGATTCTGTCGAAAGACTGGATCATGTCTTCCCTGCTCGGTACTGGTGTTCTCACTGGTGCCAAGCTGGTCAATGATCTGACCAACCTGATCCCTTGGCCGCTGGCTCGTCCTGCTGTCAAGCTGGTCGTTGGCCTTGTTGGTGGTCGTGTTGCCTGGAAGTATTCCCCCGTTGCCGGGGTCATGCTCACCTCGCATCAGATGGCCAATCTGCTGTACGATGATCTTCTGAAGGGCTTTGTCTTCAAGAAGTTTGGCGTGCTTCCCCAGGTCTTTGGCGCTGTTTCGGTTGAGGAGCGTCAGCTTCTTGGACAGCTGACCGAGGAAGAGAAGTCCGCTCTGCTTGGTCTTGAGGCTGTGGCCGTTGAAGAGAGGCAGCTCGCTGAATCCTACGATGATTCGTCTACCTACGATGATGATGGTAGCGAAGAGATCGTTCTCGGCAATTTCAACCAATTCAATGGCAATCTCGCTGCTGCGATTGCGTAATTGCTCTAGTCAAGAGTAGACATAGGAGGATATTATGGCATCTCTCGTTCCAGTCAAGGGTGAGCCCGGTCAGTACCTTCTCGGTGGCAAGAAGATTTCTCTCGTTGAGTGGCGAGAGGATTGGCGCTATGATACTCGTGCCATCGTTGGCTCGGGTGCTGCGTCCATTCTGTCTGCTGGTCAGACCTGGGAGTTCTTCCGTGATCTGTCTGGTAAGGACCGAATTGACTGCAACATCACTCAGCAGCGGCGCATTAGCCGTGGCGAGCAGATGGTCATCAATAACATTGGTGCCTTCATCTGTGGCCGTCTGCCTGGTGTTGCCAACCAGTGTACCAACGAGGTGTTCCACTACATCGCTGAGCGGTTCTATCTTGAGTTCAAGATCAACAAGGATACCGTCATGGAAGGTCCGCTGCTGACTTTCCAGAGCGGCCTGGGTGTTTCCGGCTATTCGAGCGACGTTGCTCCTGATGGCAACATCCTGAGCCTTGGTGTGCCCTCTCTGGCCGCCGTCCGTCCTCTTCTGGTCAACCAGGAGATCAACTCGGACCACGACATTGAGGCTACCATGACGCACTTTGGCGCTGGCTGGCTCACCACTGAGTCTCCCGCTGCCGGTGCCCTGGTTCCCGCAACGATCGCTGCCGCCAACGCTGTTGCTGTTCGGCTGATGCTGAATGGCTACATCAAGAAGGCGATGGGTCGTGGTTGATCTGGTCCCTGAAGAAAATTCAGTGATCAGAACTCTTCTCTAAGTACACTTGAACCTCCCGGCCTGGGCTTGAAAGGCAAACCTGCCGGGATGGCCCAGGTCGGAGGTTTCAGATGGCTTCTAAGATTCCCGCATTCTCCCTGCGACACACCCCTGGAAGTGAACAGCTGGAGTTCCTTCGGGGACTTGAGCAGATTTCCCCTGACATTTGTCGTTGGGGTATCATTCCCTTCCGAACTGTTGATCTGGCTCTGGCAGCCGCAACGCAGACTGACACTAAGCATCTGTCGTCTGATTTCGATTTCATCCAGGATTCCATCTTCGGTCGTGTAGAGCCTCTGCTTACTGACACTCGTGTCCCGAATCAGGCTGTCTTCTTTAACATCAGGGAGTCTGGACGACAGTTTGACGTTCTGCCTGATGCTGTTCCAATGTCTGTCTTCGGCGGTTCTATTGGCGGTGGTGGCGCTGCGAGTATCGTAGAATCTTATTCTGGACTTAGTGGACTTCAGCAGAAGATACCCTATGTCTATAGCGCCAATACTGACATTCGGGTCACTTGGAGCCTGGATGCAATCCTCGGTGCTACCTGGGCAGTTCTGCCCCGTGTCACTGAGCTGTTTCTGATTGGGTACTTTGTTCGCAAAGACCTGACCGTCGCAACTATCGACGAGATCAAGGCCCTGAATAAGTGAGGAATTAGCAATGACGCTCAACGAGTATCTCGGTGAATCGCTGTCCGTTGAGTCATTGGCTGGTATTCTTCCTGCTGAGTTCTCGCCGGAGGACCTGAAAGATACCACGCTGGGGGCTCTTGAGCCTATTCCGTTTTTTCAGCTTGGAGAAATGGAAGGCGTAACTGACAAAGGAATCAAGTCGATCAAAGTCAGGGCCAAGACTGTTGCCGGAGCAAGGATTCCTAATGCTTCTGTCGTGAAGCAGACCAAGGGAATTGCACCGAAGACGACTGTTCCGAAGACCAATCTGATCAAGAATCCTAGTGTGATTCCCAGTCAGACTAAGGTAGCTCCTACCAGACTGAATACTTCTGACGCAATGAAGACTATCATTGCTCAGTCGGTATTGAAGCCCGGCAAGACCTCGGTTCCTGCGAAGCGAGATGTTGCTGTTGTGACTACCAAGGACAAGAAGCCTTGGATCAATAGCTTCCTGAATGCGGCTTCTCCCAAGATTGCTGCTGAAGGCGTCCAGAAGTATCCCGGTACTGTACCCGGTATCGTCAAAGATAAGGCCAAGGAAATTGCCAACGGTGGATTCATTGGCGGCAAGGTTGGTGAAAAGGCTAAGGCTGTTCAACAGAATCTCCTGAGCAATGAGGCTGAATACAAGCGTCTTCAGGCTCAGATGGCTCAGGGGCAGATGAATACTTCTGATTCTACTGCTCTCAAGACGCAGATGAATCGTCTTGCTGGTAAGTTGATCGAAGATCGAGCCCGAATTGAACGATTCCGTATTGCGTCTACTCTGTCGCTCTACGGTATTGTCAAGCGTTCTGAGGAGCGCAATCAGCAGACTCTCGCTGCCAAGACCAGTGGTTCTGAGCAGGAACGTCATCTTGTGCAGGCCGCCCAGCATCGCAAGTTGGCTGATAATGCTGAAGCTGGGGCCAAGGCCCTGCTGACTCAACCACTGGAAGTCCCCGGTCTGACCAAGGTTATGGAGACGTTGAATACGCCTTCTACGCTGAAAGATCAGATCGCTGACAATGCCAATCGCACTCCCAGGGGTTTGAATCCTCCTTCTCAGGCACCGACGTATCCGGTGTTTCAAAAGAAGATCCCTGATATGCGAACGATCATTCCTTTCGTCCGCACTACCGATGAAGAGAATGTCGGCGTTGTCGCTGCGATGTCGAGCGCTGGTGTTGGTATCTCTGGCTTTGAAGGAATCATTGGCAACATTCTAAACAAAGCTAAAGAAGGCGTAAGCAAAGCGACTGACTTCATTGGCGATGCTGCTGGCAAAATTTCTGACATTGCTGCAATCGCTGGCCCAATTGCTTCGGCAGTTGGTGGCGTCGCCATGGTTATTCCGATCCCTCCACTCTCTCAGGCTGTTGGCGCAACCCTACTGGCTGCCGGTGCTGCGACCACTGCTATTGCCGGGACTGCTGGCAAAGTCAAGGCGATCTCTGGTGTTGCTTCTGCTCTAACTGCTTCCGGGAAGAAGTCCAAAGCTGAAGCTGCTGCAAAGGCCCTTGAGGTCATCGCAGTTAAATTCTATGCTCGGGAAGATAATAAGACTGTTGAAATTCAAGCTCGATTGAATAAGTATGCCAAAACTGTCAATGTCCAGGGAGCTATCGACGCAGCCGATCCGACCAATTTCAATGTTGCTATTGTCTCCGGCAATGCTGTAAAGACTATTGGAGGACCAAATTCCAAGGGCATGAATGGTATTGCCAATAGCACTTGGGCTGTTTTCCAAGTTCCCAATATGCCAGCAGTTAATAAGATTACTGTGTTGACTGTTGGAGGAAAGGCCGTGAAAGTTGGTTATTCTAAGCCATTGGAGCAACCTGAAGCACAGGCAACCCCTCCGTCCCAGTGGGGTACTGGCGGGGAGCCGAAGCCTGCTACTCCGAAGAAAGTTACTCCCAAGATTCCGGTGAAAGTTACTCCCAAGAAAACTGATCCCAAGGCAAGTGGGGCCATTCCTCCGGTTGTCAAGTCCGGACTTCCGTGGAAGATGATTCTGGCAATTGGCATTCCCACTGTTGTCATTGGGTCGGCTACTGGAATCTATTTCGTCGTCAGGAAGAAGAAGACTCTTGGGGAATATGAAGACGAGAGCATTGAGGCTGGTCCGAGCTGCGGTTGTGGGGGCTGACATCCTCCGCAGGAGGGCGTCATGTCTCGGCAATGCGAAGATCAAGTTCGCCCCAAGAGAGTTAGTGAATGGAATCACCGTCTGCTGGTAAGCTTTAACGCTGATCAGCAGCGGTGTATTCCAACCTCCCTTCCAATCATTCAATCAAACAGGATCATTCAATGAATGGCTTGCCAGAAGTCAAGTCTTGGCTACTTGACAAATACGACAATTTGCCCGATTGGTTACCCTACGCAGCTGGCGGTATCGGCCTGGGTATGGTTCTGGCGGGAATAGTGCTTAGATCAAAGTCGAGGTGCCCCATGAGTGGTCCAGCGAAGATTGGTGACTATGCCGCTCTGGTGGCCAAGTCAGGCTTTGATCCATTGGTTCTCAAGGCCATCATGACTATTGAGGCCGGAGGGAAGCCATTTGGACCCGATGGTCGAGTGATCATTAGATTTGAAAATCATAAGTTCTGGGCATTCTGGGGCAAGGACAATTCGATTTTCAATAGTTACTTCAAATTTAGTAGTCCACAGCATACTGGTCATTATGTTAATCTTGGCGATGGTTGGCAGACATTTCACGGTGATCAAAGTATGGAATGGAGGACTTTGAAGCTCGCAGCCAGCCTGGGCGGTGATGCTGCCTATCGTAGCGCAAGTTATGGAATTGGGCAGATTATGGGATTCAATTTCAAAGAGGCTGGATATGTTTCTGCTGAGCAAATGCTTGGAGCTTTCTGTGGTAATCAAGAAGAACAGAAAGTAGCCATGGTTCGATTCATTCTTGCTGACAGCAGAAAAGCCAATGCAGTAAGAAACAAAGACTTCGCAACTTTCGGTTTACTATACAATGGCGATCACACTGGCAAGTATGCTTCCAGGATGGAAACTGCTTACAACCAGTATGTATAAGGATAGAAGAAATGGGAATGCTACCTGCTCGGTCATACATTCGTACAGATAGATTGGTCGGATTGAATTATTTGGAGCGAGTGGAGGTGGCCAAACATAGATTTCTGTCTGACTGTATCGCCAATAGGGTGATTACGTCTGGGGACGGAAACAATATCCTTGGATACAGAAATGACAGCAGTGACGATGTATTGGTGATATTCCATCATAAATTGACTGCTGCCATTGGCGTTACAGCCATGACAATTCGTGTATTTAAGCAAGGCGGACAGTCCTCCGTGATTTCAGCTTCAACTTTTTGGGACAATATCTACTATGTGATATTGTCAAAAGGTGATTATTTTGAGGTGAATGCGACCGTCGTCTTGGATTTTCAAGACATTACTTACTATGTCACGAACATCTGAGAGGGAGAGATGAATTACAAAGAAAAGCTAGACTATGCAAAATATGTATATTGCACTAAGTTCATGCAAAATAGGATTATTGCGCCAGGGACTATATTTAGATATACAAATGAGACGAGAGGAGATGTTCTTGTCGTCATTCAAGTATATCAAGGCGGGTGGGGCGCACTCAGTGGCCCAATTACCGTAAGAAATCAATCTGGTAGTGACACAGTATGGCGACCGGTTTTTGGTACTCCGGGAAATCCAGATGAATTTCTATACATTGTATTGGCGAACAAGGAAAGAATAACAATACTATCAGCATTTAACATCGTTAACTGCTGGCTTGTTGATATGGATTTTGAGTGATGAGAGTAGTTAGCAACAAATCATACGCAAGTCGAATCAGTCTACCCGAGAAGGCTGATTTCATCAAGATAGATGACTCTGGTAGATACATCTATCGAGGTCAATCTGGTCTTTGGTACGTCATGACAAAGCTATGCAATGGCTGGAATGTCATGCAGGTTGAAAGTTCTACTTGCCCCTGTGGGATGTGAAATGGAAATAACACTTCTTGGACCACTCAGCGAGATCGAAAGAGATGAGATGGAGGCACTCGATCCAAGTGTGGTTCGAGAGGCTATCGATAAGGCAGAGCCAAAGCTGAACTATTCGCATGAAGGTACAGCAAGAGACAGGATCGCAGCGAAAGAAGCAGCCAAATCGGCTGTCTACAATGATCCAACATATGAAAAAGCCTATCATGCTGCCTGGAATGCCACTGAGCCTATCAGGCATCTAGTCGTCCAATTGATGACCAATCCAGAGGCTTGTCCTCCCTGCTCTGGCAATACCGTATCGTCTGAAGAACAAATCAGACGAGCTAACCAGGCTCTAGTAGACAACTCTTTGCTCGTTAGTCAGAGTGGATTTGTTATTCCTGCTGTACCAGGAAGCCATAGGGCATATGAAGAACGAGATGTAGCAGATAATAGAGCATCTACTGAAGTTAGAAGAATGGCTGAAGCAGAAAGAACACTCAATGAGGTTGATAGAGTTGGGCGACAAGTAGAACAACTAATCCTTCTTTTGCCCGAAAGAGACAGAGATCCGAGAATTCGTGAGCCATTGCTCAGAATGCGTAATCTATTTATGGGTATGGGCAATGGTCTAACGCCTAACGATTATCTTTCAACTGTTAACAGTATTGCCGATGAAATTGCAAATGCTCTCAGGCCAGAAGTCACCGAACCAATGCATACCATGTCAATGCATGATTTAATCCAGCAAGAGCACGAACTCATAGCTCAAATAAGAACAAACATTCGTTGGCTCAATCAAAATGACCATGGCGCTCTGGCTCATTCTTATGAGGTAGACCTTATTGATATTCCAAGAGTAAATAATACCAATACAGAAATACAAAATCACGCTATTCTTGAGCGATTAGGGGCATTGTTGAGAAATGCGGTCAATACAGCTGGTTCATTACGAGCAGAAGAGGATGAGCAAACTACATTTCATTCAAATGAGCAAGAAGAAGACCAGAGATCTGATATACGACCGACTCAATCAATTTCTACTGCATACAGTATGGCCCTAAGCAAGTTAGATGTACTCGATGAAGAGTATTCTTTGGCCGAAGAGTTATTTGATAAGATCGGCGTAACTATGCATAGCTTGGTGGATGTAGATAGAACGAATAGATTGAGAATTCGAATAGAAAGAGCAAGAGAAACAAGAAGCATAACTGCTATACAGCGGATAGAGACTGAGGCTAATGATTTCACCGAAATGGTTAAGGAATGTAGACTTAAACCAGAATTCTGTATGAGGGATGAAAGCAGACCAACTTATATGCAGTTTTTGGTCAGAAATCTCAAGGTTCAAGAAGACAGACTAATCAATCTCGGATCTGATGAAGATACAGATCCGGCTCTTTTGGATACACTGACTCCGCTTTTGGGGAATATCAATCATTTCATTGGACGAATTGGTCGTCAGACAGACAATGATTTCACAAATGATGATTTCATGAAAGCCAGGAGTCTATACAAAGAGGCTAATAACTATTTTCATGAGATAAGACAAATGCAGGGAATTGAAATACCCCAAAAATACAAGAAAGCCATCATCATTGGAGGTGGCATTCTTGGTTTAAGCCTGGTATCCTATGCGGCTTACGGAATGATCTCTAAAATCAAAAACAGGCCCCGTGGACCTAGAAAAGTAGTCTGTCTTGGGGATTCAATAACAGCAGATGGAGTCTATGGCAAGATTCTTGAATCCAAGCTGCCAGAGGGTTCCTCTGTTACATCTCTTGGCTACGTTGGCCAGGGAGTGAGAGTCATCTATTCTCACCTCGCAGAAGCTCTACGCTCTAATCCGACTGATCTGGTCGTTCTGGCTGGGGTGAACGATCTTGGAGGCGGCCGTAAGGCCAAAGACATTATCGTTGATCTCGAACTTCTCTGGACGGAGATCAAGCGGTCTGGTGCTCGTTTGGTAGTCATCCAGATTCTCCCTTGGGCGGGATACCCAACAAGCACACCTGCGAAGCAGGCTGAGACAAAAGCCCTGAATAAGTTAATTAAGAACTCCAAGATCCCTGATGCAATTGTCAATACTTCTGTGTTCGATAATGGCTCAGGTAGACTGATTGGGGCTGCTGGCTCAGGAGATGGTCTGCATCCTGGAAAAGAGGGAAAGATCATTCTCGGCCGCCTAATCCATGAGCAGGGATTTTGAGATGGGTAAAAGCAGCAATACCTGTAACGTCAGCAAATATCAGAAGATTCTAATTGGAATCTTCGGTCTGAGTTTAGCAGTCTCAATCGGATCTCTAATCTACCAGATCAAAAAGGAGAAGTAAAATGCTCGCAATGCGTCTCTTCAAGCAGCATCAGAGTGGTCTTTGGTTTGTATTTTGGACTTTCGATTCTCTGGAGTACACTGTTGTTCGTACAGACAATATGAAATCTCTTGTAGGTTCTGACCCGCAAGAGCTTATCAAGAAACTGGCCGAACCGGAGAAGAAATCCCGCAGCAAGAAGGTCTGACAATTACAATGTTTGAGCAAGTTGTCACTTTCGCTTGCACCGGAGTCGGCTTCGGGTACGTCATCAGATCACTCCCCGGATCTACTCGACTCCAGGGCTATCTGGAGGACACCTGGACGCACGGCAAGCCCTTGTCCTGTTGGACTTGCCTGACCTTCTGGGGGGCTTTGATCGCCTCGCTCTTGCTTCGCCAGGGCTCTCTCTGCGAGAATGCGATTGCGATTCTCGGGGCTACAGGACTTGGAGGAATGGTAATGAACAAACTCCATCCATTGCTTCCGGTGAATCTTCCAGAGATCGACTTTGGGGATGAGAAATGATCACCGTAGATGGATTCGATGGAACTAGCGCATCAGAGGGTACTGCTAGATTCATTCAGCTCAGGGCCTCGATCAAGGGCTCGACTGCTGAGCCCGGTCTTGGTGAGACTAATTTCAATATGCTTCAAGCGACGAACCTCTATTTGTCGAAAGCAAATGAAATTAGAGAGAAGATGGTTCCGTGGAAGTTCCCGACTCAAGTTCTTGGATCGATAGCCGGTGGATATGCAGTCTCTACGATGATCAATCCGATTATCGGTGCGATTGTGACATTCGTTGGTGCTGGAACTTCTCTTGGAGCATACGGGGCTTATTACCTCGGAAACTATCAGAATCTCTTAGCCCAAATTCAGCATCAGACCAATAGGATGCAAATCGAATTGGTCAGACATTGTGAACTTCTGAAGGCCAGAGTCAGTGTCGGCAAAGGCAATGATCTCTACACCGACAATGAAAATCTCTGGAGGTTGCTTCAGTCAGTAGCGATGAATATCGACGCATCGAATCAGATTATTTTCGATGCAGAAGCGTCTGTTGACATCATCCTCACGATAGACATTAGGGCTCGGCTTAGGTCCATCAGCGAGGCTATCGGTGATGTTGTCAAAGATGCTGTTGCTTTTGCCGATGATCTCTTGAAAGATGCTGCCAAGAATATATCCAAGACGTTTTGGGAGAGCATCCCAACGTGGGTGAAAGTTTCGAGTGCATTAGCTGGAATCGGTTTGATTGTCTGGAAAACTTCACCTCTTTGGATGCCTGCTGCAAAGGCAAAGATTACTTCCAGGATGATGGATGGATTCGATGAATTCGGATTCAATCCGTATCATGGTCCAGATGGCAAGTTTTCGGATGAAGCTGAAATCAAAGCAGCCAAGACGCTTGAGAAATATGTTAGGTTCATTGACAGAAAAGACAAGTACACTGGTTCTCATTCTTTTGGCAAGAACCCAGGGAAGCACGCAGACAAGAAATATAAACTGTATCCATCCGGCAAGCGCCTGAAGCGAGACGAGACTGTTTATGAATGCGGTCGTCTGGCCAGGGAACTGAAGAAAGATATTCGTTGCCGAGATGGCATGGATATGGACAACTACCGAGCTAATCTCCGGAAGGGCCGGAAGATCGCTTCCGAGTCTACCTCCCCTCCGGAGATACCACCGGCTCCCGAGGTCCAGCCAGAGGCCGGATCTATTGGAGAGAAGGATAGAATAAAGAAAACTCCGGACGCTCCGAAAGGACCGAAGGGAAAGAAGGTTCAAGTAACCCAGGAAGAGAATCCGAGGAAACTTGATCAGAGTTTTCATGATCGTTTCCCGAATCTCGCTAAATGGTTTGAAGCTGGCAAAGTAGATATTGAGGAAGATAGAGACAATTCGTTTTATGTTTACAGGGCGAAAGATGGGAAAATACATAGACTTGCTCCGCAGACCAATGCGATCGCAGCAGAAGAGACATTGACCGATCTCTTGAGAAGAGAGATGGCAACCAAGCTCAGAAAGAAGAATCCTGTTGTTGAAGGATTCGGAGATACTAATTCAAGAGAAGAAGAGTTCACGAAAACATTGATCGCAAAACGCAAAGAGATCGATGATCACTATACTCGAAGGATCAGAATAGATGATGAAAATAATTGTATGTATCATCTTAGATCGGCTCTTGATTTGAGTTCAAATGCCGTAAGACTGGCACAAAAAGACAATCATATTGCCGCCGCATATCTGAATGCTGCTGCAATTTTGCAAGATAATTGCTTTACCAATTGCGATACGGAGGAATCAGCAAGAACAGATGAAGACAATGAATTGTCTCACCTGATGTACCAATTGGCTTCCGATGCGTCGAGGATGAAATAAGAAGGAGGATACGATGATCGTCATGTCTGAAATCGGTGCCCTGGATTACGACTACCGGACCATGTTGGCGTCCATCAAGTTCGATCGCCAGGCTGCGATCAACTACAACATGACCAACAGGGACAAGTTTATCAAGGGAGCTGTTGCCACTCATATCACGGATGCTACTAAAGATATGTGGGTACTGGAGATTCTTCCTACCGGCAAGTCGATTTCTGTCTTCCAGGCCAATCCGTCTGCGAATTCGAGTGATTTCGCCAATGCGGTTGCTCTGTTCCAGAAAGAGAATGGTCTGACTGCTGATGGCAAGCTTGGACAGGATACTGCTAAGAAACTTGCTGCCAAAACCGGAGCGTCTATGATCAATACTGTTCCGTATGGCTCTGGATCGAAATCAAGCACTCCTGCTAAGATGGAAGAGAAGTCCTCTGGCATTGTTGCCCTGCCTTGGTACAAGCGAATTCCTTGGTATGGCTATGCCGGGGCTGGTCTGCTGGTTGTCGGCGGCGGGTTCGTGCTGCTGAAGAAGAAGAAGTCCGGACTTGGTAACATTGACAATGGCATTCATGGCTGCGGCTGCGGGAAGGAGTAATCAATGATTTCCTACAGCTTTGAAGAACTCACTACGAAGAATCCACTTCTTCAACAGGGAGTACCTAAAGTTGTCAGCAAGCTGAAATACAAGCCATTGCCGACGACTATGAAGAACACGACTACTCCAAAGTCTATTCTTCCGGCCAATGTACTCAAGGCTAGAGCACAGACGATCGTGAAAGCCGATCCGCCTGAATCTATCAATGAAGATATGGCAACCAAGGCGAACACCAAAGAAATCAAGCTTGACCTCAAGTGGTACAAGAATTGGAAGATTTGGGCCGGTATTGGTGGCGGTCTGACTCTCATTGGCGGTATGATCATCGTTCTCAAGAAGTCTGGCAGCTTCGGCGGCTTTGAGGGAGCAAGAGAAGATCGAATCAAGTTGGAAGAAAAGATCAAGAAGATGCAGGAGGAGGCTGCTGCTCTTATCGAGCAAGAAGCCAAGGAAGATGAAGAGGAATACTCTGAATCTGTCTACAAGGCTCAGCTTTTCGATAGGTTTCTCAATCTCATCGAGGCCAACTCTGACCTAACCAGTCGAATGTATGATTCTGGCGCTAAGAGCGTATTCATTGACCTCAAGAAGCCAGAAGATATGATCTTCAATGTTCGGAAGTCCGACAAGACCAAGGTCTGTACTGATGCCAACAAGTGTAGTGTAGAGCATAGTGCTCACCCTCACTTCTCCTCCGATCAGCTGCCCAAAGAAGGGGCAAAAGTTGAATTCCCGGCCAAGAGCGGAAAGATGTATGCGGTCTATCAGGCCGATGACAAGTTCTTGCTTCAGGCTGGCAAAGGTCAAGACATCAGGACGCTTGGAACCTATGATAGCTTGTCCAAGGCCGCTTTTGTCGCAATGAAAGATGCTGGCAAAGCACCGAAAACCATTCCCGGTGGTGTGGCATTCTTCAAATTGAAGTGAGGCTTGTAATGCGTTTCACCAAAGTCGAGATAATGGCTCAGATACGAGATGTCGAGCATGAACTTGATGACCTGATCTTGTCAGCACCGGAAGGTCGTAAAGATGCTTGGCTTCCGCACGCAAGAAGCCTGATACGCTCAATCTCACGCTCCACCGATGAGTCCAAGGAATTGCTTGAAAAAGGCAAAACTGAATTGGCTAGATGCCATATTCAACACGCAGACGATATGCTGTCTATACTGCAAGAAACCGATCCAAAGTGTCTTTACAGTAAAAGGAACAGGAAATAAATAGTACAATGTCTCGCAAACTGCCAATCGTCAATCCTCTGATTACTCGCCCCGGCGGCAAGACAGTCAAGGCCAAGCGATTGGCTGCGGCTATCCCAGAACATAGCGTCTACGTTGAGCCCTTTGCCGGAGGGGCTGCTGTGTTCTGGAACAAAGAGCCTGCTGAGACAGAAGTTCTTGGCGATACGGAAGATTGGATTATCAAGTTCTACGATGACACCAGAAAAGGCGCACTTGACAATTGCAAACCTGTAGTAAGAACTCGGGAAAATTTCCAGAAACTTTCTCAATGTAATACTCCGTGTTGCAAGTTTCTAGTCAATAAGATGTCCTTCCGTGGAAGCATGAAAGGGCTTCAACACCTGGAGCTTGGTGGAACCCCTGGCGCAAAGCTGCTCAGGAGCATGAATAAATACAAGTCTCGACTCAGGAAGACTCATCTGAGAATTGGAGACTTCGAGAATACGATGAGGAAGTTTGATGGACCCGACACTGTTCACTATCTTGATCCCCCCTATACTGTGCTTGACAGGACCAAGAAACTATCTGAAGACTCTTACGCTTTTGGTAGTGGAGATTTGCCTGTTGAGAAGGTAGCTGAGGTGGCAAGCAAAATGCAGGGAAAAGTGATCATCTCCTATGATGACTCGCCAAGGGCCATTAAAGCCTTCAAAGATCAAGGCTTATATGTCTATAAGATGCCTTGCACAAGAGTACCAAAAGATATTCATGTGAAGGCATTTGAGCTAGTCGCTACCAACTTCCGCCTCCCCTCCGTTCTAAAGTCTCGCTAATCTATAGTAGATCGCTCCAAAACCACGAATAGATCGAGAGATGGTGCCGGGGGAGGACTCTCCTATCCCCCGGGCCTTCCGAGGCTCCCACGGGGACCATGGGACGCATCATGTGATAGATGCGTTGGTGTTGGTGCATGGTGATTTTTCTGTCAACCAGACACCATGGCCCGCACCATACACCATGGACGGGAGCACCATAGGGTCACCATACACCATAAACCCTAGTAAATACCATGGTTTCCATCGTCGAAAAAAGACGAAATAGGTATTGACCATGGGTGGGATAGGTGATATCGTATGCCTACCGTGGGAAAGATAGTACCCACGGGAGATTGATTGAGAAAAAAGATTGAAAGGAGACAGACAATGGAAAAGGAATTGGTTGTCATCGAAATTCCGAACCTAGCTGAGATAATCATCTTGGACAAGCGACCAGATTTGCCGTTCACCCATTTTGATAAAGACAGATTCCACGTCACACAAGTTATGATAGATGGCGAAGAAATTGAGTACTGCAAGACCAATACTCTGAGCATGGCGTTTGAAAGCATGGCGAAAGAACTGAAAGCACACGGTCTGTGACTCAACTCTCCCCGCTCTGGCGAGCAAGGCCCGGTTCAATTCCGGGCCGGGGAGCCGACTCAGACCGACCTGGCGGTGAATCCAGGAAAGGAGACTGAAATGGACGAGAACAAGTGCATGGATTGTGGTTTGAAGGACGGAATCAACTTGGAGCTGACTCAGCAGATCGAGGATCTGAAGGGGAACGTCGAGGAGCTTCAGAATTCGTACAATGCTCTGGAGGAGCAGTTCAACGAGTACCACGACAACAGCATCGAGATCGTCAAGCTCCCCGACAGCGAAGAGCTGTACGACAACCGCAAGGCCGCTATCGAGAAGGAACAGATGGAGCTGATCAAGGGCGGCAAGGGCGGCAGCGATGAGATGGTCAAGCTCACCGAGAAGCTGGCCAACATGGAGAAGAACAAGAAGTCGATCATCGGCGGCGGCGCTCAGGACTGGCTCAATGACCGCTTCAACGAGCTGACCGACAAGGCCAACCTGGAAGCGGCGTTCAAGGTCGGGTGCGTGGATAGGGTGGAAGTTCGCTGGACGATCAAGCCGAAGGACGCTGACGACACCTGGAAAGCTCAGCTGGAGGTCGTCTGCATCGGCCATCTCCCGGGCGCTCAGAACATGACGAACAGGGAGCCTGGCAAGTCCGGTGGAACCAACGAGCAGGCTCAGAACCACACTCGCAAGCGTGGCGTCTGGAAAGACAGGGCCGCCCTGTATCAGAGCCTGAGCGGTACGGACAGCGAGCGCATCAAGCAGATTGCAGTCCTGGAAGGAACGCAGACCGGAACCATCTATCAGAGCATCATCCGGGCCGTCAGCGAAGGCGAACTGAGCCGGGTCGAGTAGTTCAACTAGGTCTGAGCAGCCCCCTGAAGGCTGCTCAGGCCGGTTGACACACACCATGCACCATGGCAACCTCTCCCCGATGGTGTACTCAGGTTCGATTCCTGAGCGGGGAGCCAAGCTCAAGCGATCAGAGGGATTGAAATGAAGAACGGGACTCTGCATCATTTCATTGAAAGCTACCAGACTGATGGACGTTCCAGGAAAATCAACAAGCGCAAGTCCATCCGTCTGGGTCGGCGTCAGGCCAACAAGGCCATTCTCAACGACGAGGATAAGTAAATGCAGAAGTACGTCAGAATGTATCGTAGCAAACTTGACTTCCTGGCTGTGTACGATAACAATCCCGAAATCGAACAACTGTTGAGGCGATACACCAAATCCAAGGAAATTCTGATCCTTACCTGTCCTATCACTGGAACTCACATCACGATCAAAATCTGGAAGAACGACACCTTGGATATTGTCGCCAGTGGATACAACTACTACAACGACGATCTGATCAAGTTCGCCAAGTTGCACAATACCGAGGTGAAGACCTATGAGCGTTGATCAGGCATTCGCAATCATCGCTGTGATGGTTCCGGTCCTTGGAATCGGATTCATCATGTGGGTTGCCGACAAAATTCTCGGTGACTAAGGAGGAGACAATGAAGGCGAGCACGGTGATTTACAAGAAAGATGGCACAAGCATTCCAGAAGGGACTGAGTGTACGTTGACCTGGAGCGATGACAACGCCAGGGTATGCGTTGTCAAAGGCAACGACATTTCGATCAAATGTTTCACAACCAGCCTGCCAAAGTACTTCAAAGACATCGAACCGCCCCCCGCTCTCATCGACGAAGACGACAATTCGAACTATGATCTGCTCGATAGCGTGGTCCAGAGCGTGCTGGGTCATGATGTCGAACCTGATGGCTGGGACCCGGAAGGCAGTCCAAGCTGGCTGTTGGCCATGGGTGTCATCTAGCACAACAACTGTGCGTTTGGGTGGAGAGTAAGCAATGAAGAAGATGACGGTTGAACTTTTTAAGTTCGATGGGTGTTTCGGGTGCAGCCGTGAAGACTGCCGATTCAATTCCAAGGTAGCCACCTCTGATGGCAAGACCATGAAAGTCAGGGGAGACAAGTACAAGTGCAACCCGACCCGTAAGTGAGAACCCAGCCCTGTAGCTCAAGGGTAGAGCGTCTGGCTTTGGACCAGAATATTCAGGTTCGATTCCTGACAGGGCTGCCAATTTCAGCAGGAGAAACAAATGACGTTTGAAGAGATCACAAAAGACCTTGAAAATGCGGAAGCAATACCAATTCTGAAAGGTTGGCTTGATCGTGGAGACGGAATTGCACTCTACGAGAACTGCGATCTTGGCTCTATGAATTTGAGCCACAAACAATGGGTGAGCTTTGGCTCAGATAAAGCTCGAATCCAAGGCGAAGCACCAGTGAGAATGCCTGACATCGGCAGCAAAATCAATTGGGCATATACTCTGGTCGGTACTTGTAAGAACACTTGAGTATTTGCATCCGTGACGCAATTGGACAAACAATGCCAATCAAAAATAAAGACGAATATAATCTTTATATGAAAGAATATATGATCAAAAGATACCATAAACGTCGTCAGGAGATAATAGACCAACTTGGTGGTAAATGCAGTGGTTGTGGTAGTTTTGATAATCTCGAAATTCATCATAAGAATAGAAACGAAAAATCTTTTCCCATTGGTGAAAAATTACATACTATGAACAAGAATGAACTTGCCCAAGAAATCATTAAATGTATTTTATTGTGCAAAAATTGTCATAATATTCAAACACTCAAAGACTTAGATAGGACAAGAACAATAGATGAGAATGGCAATATACTAATACATGGTACGATAAGTTCATATAAACATTGTAAATGCGATATATGCAGAAAGATTCACTCAGATTATTGCAAAAAATATAATCAAACTCATGTACGATTGAGAGATAGAAATAAATCATAAGTTCAATTCCCGCCGGATGCACCAACTGAATAGGAGTATGAAATTGGACAAAAATAGGATCGATAACCTTCTGTTGTTGATAGCGCAATTAACCAGTCCCAACCCTGGCGTGAAGATGTCTGCTGGGATCAGGACGGCGAGAATGTTTGAATCAATCACATATAGAAATTTGATCGGGCACTCCGATCCGTTCTCCGCAATCGATGAAGTTCATACTATCAGCAACAGCAAAGACGATGTTTAATCTCAAAGATGAGCTGCTCAAGCTTAAGCACAGAGGATGGCATTCGATTAGCTACAGACTTTCTGGCAATAAGCATCTCATCGGATATATTTTCAATATAGATGGCTCATATGCAGCATTCGATGGATATATCGACCAAGCTTGTCGATTTGAAGTAAGAACAGAGCAACATGGCCTCATTGGCGTCGTCAATCGTCTTGACGATTTACCCTGAAGGAGAGTGCAATGAACAACAAGTACATCATTCAGTTCTTTCGTGGACCCAAAGAGGCAGAGGAAACCTGTTTCTACGGTGAATTTGAATCAAAAGAAACGGCTATGTTGTTTTTGGAAGCATATTGCAGAGTAGAGAACATCGAGGGAATTCAATTTGCCGTTCATCCTATCTCTGACCCATGCGCCTTCATCATCGCCAAGTCGGGAATCTTCACGGCTCTGGCTGAAAAGCCCAAGGAAGATGAATAAGCACGATCTATTCTCACGGTAGGTCGTGCGGCAAGGGGGTCGAGTCATCGCCACTGACTCCCCCCGGCTTCACCGTAAAGCCGGTGACTCTCTTGATCTCCGTATGTCTCCCGGAGCAATCAAGAGATGGGCGCTACCGGGCTCCAGGCAAGTGAGCTTTCGCAACTTTTCCCTTGCTTGTCTGGAGCCATTTCTTCACCCAAACAGCACACTTGCTGTTGGCAACACGGAGGATACGATGAGCACGACCAAGATGACGATGGAAGACCTGATCCGAGCGGCAACTGCGAAATGGAATGACAAGCTTGGCGACAAAGATCCTGACAATGATCGTCTTCGCACCCTCCTCCGAAAATTCGGATGCAACAAGGAGTACGTCAAAGAGCTGATGCTCGAACTCGGCTACAAGCAGTTTGACTTTCAAATCGATGTGCCCGAGACGGGAGATGCAAATTTCGAGCAATGGACTGTGCTCATCACTGACAACGGTAAACCTGACGACATCTTCCTGATGACCGGGTACAACAATTACGCTTACCATCTGCACACCAATGGTCGATTCTGCATGATGCGAGCTACTCCCTCTATCCGACAGTATCAGAAGACCACCGAGGAAACCATCCTCAAGGTGCTCAATGCCATCGAGAAGTACGGACTTCCCCCGGTCATCAACGGCGATGTGAAGTACGAGAATCTCGACAGTGACGACGATGACAACGACAGTGACGATGATCACGACGAAGATTGAACTACAAGAAACCCTGCAACGTAGAGGATAAGCAGGAAACAGCATTTCGCATCTGTCCTCGATGCGGCAAGAAATGGGTTGAAGAACGAGAATGGATCAGTGATACCATCCTCAACTCAACCGAAAAGAGAGCATTCGGAGCAATCAAAGTTGATGTAAGAGAGCACAAGTGCGGAGGTATGATGCTCTCTTCTGGACTCTCGGATCAGGGAGTCTGACAGATAGTGTTGCGAATCGCCCGACAAGCTCAACTTGCCGGGCGTATTCGTTGCATCATCTGACACTATGGAGATTGTCATGAGCGAAAGAGACGAAAAATACTTGGATTCAAGCAATCCAAACTTTGAACTCTTCGATATAACTCAAGCAGGAAATTGGTTTATCAAACACGCAACCGAGAACAACGGCTATACGACAATCGCTTCTTGGTTGTTTGAACTGAATCACACCAGGCAGACAGTGTATGAGATTTCTTGTCTGATGGCTCAGATAACGAAATAGGAGACACGATGAAGAGAAAGAAGGAATTTGATCCCTTTGCGTGAGCTTTGGCCAAGCGGCTGTATGAGCATTACGTCGCCATACGTTGAATGGACTCAAGCATATTGCGACTCGCTCAATCGCAAGCTTGCTGCCAAGAAAATTGCCGACTGGTGCGAAGAAAAATTAAAGACCATGAAAAGGCCGGTGTCATACAAATGAGAAAGAAAATAACCAGGAAAGAAGCAATCACACTCTGTCGTGATATGTGGCGATGGCTAGAACAACACCCAAAAGAGTCAAGAATCCATTGGCCACTAATCGGACAAAAATATACCAACCAAGAAGAAAACGAAACAGTACCATATTTGAGTTGTTACGCTTGCGAGTATGTCAAACAAAGAGTAGGGTTTGATCTTGAATGCAAACTTTGCCCCCTCTCTGGCTTGTGGGGTAAAGAACAATTTGCTTGCCTTAACTCACACTATAGAGAATGGTCTTCAAGTACTGTTTTGCGTCACAGATCATCAGCCGCAAAAGCAATTGCTGACTGGTGCGACAATTGGCTCAAGGAGCACGTTAAATGAGTAAAGTAATCGACTTTAATGAAAAAGAAGCGATCAATCAATTTTGGGCATCTTACGCCGACCTTGAGGATGGAGGTAGCGTATCTGCTATCTCAATTGCCAACAAGATCCCGTGCGGATCATCGTCGAAAGACGTATTGATCCAAAGAGCTTCTAGTTTCATTGGTGGTCAAGAGACGAAAGGCAATATGGCTAGAAGTGGAAGACGCACTTACAACTATGATGGAGGCGAGCACTCTTGGAATCTGTACTCTGCGACAGAGAGGTACAAGAAAATGCATAAGGTTCTCGTCATTGGTTCTGAAATGTCAGTTGTTCGCAGAATGCAAGGACCGAGGTTGGAGAAGCTTGGCATCTTTATGCGTTGGCATTGGTCCTCTCAGGGAATCACAACTGTAGCCCCGAAATGCGAAGGAGTCATTATTTTTCGCAATTTATGCCACAATGTTGATATTGACAGGATGAAACAAATCTGCATTCTCAAGAATATTCCCTGCCTGGTTATCACTTCCGAGATTGGCAAGCATCTCGAAGAGATCAAGAAAGCATTTCCTCCGAGGGGAGATGTCAGCTCTCTTCCGGCGAAAGCCAAACCGATTGCCTGCGAAGAGATCAAGCCAATTGTTGAGGTTCCTGCTCCCGCTCCGGAGCTTGAGCCACTACCGGTCATTGAAAACTACAAGACTCCAGCAGTCATCGACACAATCGCAATGATGACTGATGCGAAGGACAGAGTACTCAAGGCCAAGGCAAAGATCGAAACCATCAAACTCAATCTCGAAGAAGCGAAGAAAATGGTCGAATCGTATCAAGAAGACCTGACCAAAGCCGGGACTGAATTCAAGAAAGCGAATGATGAGTTCACCCGAATTCTCACTGACTATGCGAGGGTCTGATGTCAAAGAAAATCACAAGAGGAGGATTAGCAATGAAAACAATGAGCGAATATGAGTCGATTCTGAGGTGCGGAGCTATGTGGAGATGGCTCAGCAAGCATCCAAATAAGCTCAAAGAAGACTTCCCAATCAAATCATTCACCGGAATGGAGAAAAACCACAAAAGACCAATGGCTGAATGTTTCAGCTGTGAATATGTCAGCCAGAAAGAATACATTAAGAATTGCAAGAATTGTCCTACTCTCGAATTGTGGCCGACCGAGAATGAGGAGAACATTGGAACTTATCCTTGTTGTCGGGAAAACAGTCCATATAGAGTGTGGTGGAAGCGATGGCAGCGACTAGACTACCTGATGAGATACGATCCTGAGCTTAAAGACGAGATTGGATCTATCAAGAGATTGATTTCTGAGCAGGCCATGATTATCGCCAAGTGGTGTGATAATTGGCGCAAAGAGAATAAGAAGTGCAAATAGTAAAAATTGAGCTGACCTATTCGGTCAAAGAGGTCGAAGATCCAACTCATAACCTAGCTGGCAAGATCAATCGAGCCTCTCAGGTCTATGAAATAATGAGATTCGCTTCCTACTTTCCTACGGAACATCTGTGGGTTGTTCTGTTAAAAGAGGACAGAGAATTGCTTGGCATCTCTGAGGTCGCTATTGGTACGTCCTTCAAGGCCGATTTTGAGCCTCGTGAAGTCATGAGGGTGTTGTTGTCCGTAAGAGACTGCAAGAAGTTTCTATTGGTTCACAATCATCCTGGAGGGGATCACAGACCCTCTCCACAGGATATTGAAGTGACGAGCAGAATCAAACTATTGGCCGAGATGTTCGGAATTGATATGATTGACCATATTGTTATCTCGGAAAGAGGATGGGAAAACATTTTGACGCCAAAACGTATTTTGGCGAGCAAATAGTCAGACAGGGCCAGTAGCTCAGTGATAGAGCAGCCAGCTCATAACTGGTCGTGCGCAGGTTCAATCCCTGCCTGGCCCACCAATATCACGAGAAATACCGTGCGAGAGTTAATCAAGGAGAACAAGATGCAAAGAGTTGAAACACTTAAGTTGCATATGTTTCTTTGTAGTAACTATCCGCTCAGTGAGGTTGATTTTTCTGGAGTAGATTTCACAGGCGAGACATTGAATTTTCGTTCTTTTTGGAATTGCCTATTCGTCAACAGTCGCTTGGAAAGCGTTTCCATGGAGGAAACGGTATTCAACAATTGTGACCTGTATGGGACAATACTAGATCCGAACAAAACTTTTGATCCACCGAGCATTCATGCATTGAACGTAGCTGGATTGAATCTGTTTAACGGCAAGGTCTACGGATACAGAACACTTAAAAGCAGGCATTTCGGTTCAACTGAATATGTGCCGAGGGACGAACCGTACAAAGCTCCCTATTTCTCAACAGACAAGGAAACTGCTTGTCATCCTGGCATCTATCTAGCTGGAATCAAATATCTGAATTATGAATATGGAGATGGTTTCTACGCAAGAGTCTATTGCCTGCACAACGAGATGATTCAAGCCGCAGATAAATTCAGATGCAAGCGTCTTTGGGTGACCAAGATTGTTGATTCAGATGGTAGAAGGTGTAAATAGCAGCGAATTCTAGCGAAGCGGCAGCAGCGAGAAGTTGTTGCCACACATAAGGAGGAAGTGTGAATAGTGTGAATACTGAGCGTCTTAAGAAGTGGATGCTGCGTAACGTATCTATCTGCATTAACCTACCGGCTCTGATGGTTGAAAGACTAGACCAGCTTGCCTCGCAGAAGATGACGAACCGTAGTCAGATCATTCGAGGTCTGCTTCAGGACGGTCTTCTGCGAGAAGGGCATGATCTAGTATCAATCATTGCTCAACGCCTCAAAGATGCGGAAGATCGAGAGAATAAGAAGGAGGACGGGTCAGAGAAATAGTTGTTGCATAGCTGATAGGTATAGGGTACGTTGTACCTTGTCCCTGGGTGCCGGTAATAACCAATTACCTGATGTGCCTGAACGAGCGAAAAGGCCAGCAATATCAGGTAGTTGCACGCTCTGATCTCCCAGGTGACGCCAACAGACAAGGCTGAAAAGATTGTCCAGAACTTTCCTGGACATTTTTCAAGGAGGTAGATCGTGAAGCTCTCCGAAGCCAGAGCCATCTGCGAGCACTTCACCCCGGTCAAACGAGGTGATAAGATTTGCTGTAGTTTCTTAAACAAAGAGGATGAGATGTGTTCTCGTCCGGAGCTGTTTCAGTGTCTCGTCGAAGACGCGAAGTCTCCCAGCTTGGCATCAGATCAAGCGCAAAGTCCTCCTGAGCCGGTGAATCACCCGACTCCGGAGCGTTTGGCGACCGTCGAGGTACCATCCACGGGTGGCGATCTATCGACAAAGATAGCCCTAGAATCGCTCCCGGAAGCTATCCCAGGGGATACCCTAGCGACCGCTGGCGACCCGCCGGAAAGGGCAATCCCAATTGGCGGCAAGTCTGGCCCAAAGGTCATCAATACCTATTGCGAAGATACAACGTGGAGTGTATCTCGATGCAATACGGTACTCGACTGTCCACGCCGATTCTGGCTCAGATACATTGCCAAGGCTCCTGAGACTGACCAGCTTGACTTTCTGGTCCTTGGCTCAGCATTCCATGAGATGCGTGAAGCAATCGACACGAATCGAAAGCCTTTGGCGTCAAAGGAAACAGTAAACATCGTTCAGATGGCTTCGATGTTCAATGCGAAAGAAGAAGCCTGGAGTCTGCTCTATCACCTCAAGCCCGAGACCGCCAGGAAGCTTGAAACTATCAAGATCGAAGCAGTCGCCAAGCTGTTAGCGGTCATCGATTGTTACCGAGAAATCAGACCGTTTCAGATCGACAAATCGGAAGTTGAACTTCGGTTTGAATACGATGGCTTGAAGTTTCTAGGGTACGCAGACGGTGAATCGAATGATGGCAAGGAGATTTACGAATTCAAGTATGCTCAAGAATCCGGTGGCTACAACATTCATACCATCGGAAGACAGTTGACAACATATTTATACGCCAAGCCTGACGCCAATAAGGCAATTGTCATCGTCGCAACCAAGCCACGACACAAGCGAGGCAAGGAAGAGAGCATTGCTGACTTCTATGCCAGAGTCCGTGGTGCTCAGAATCGCCAGACGTTTGAGACAAAAACGTACTATCGTTCGGACTTCAATTTTCCGAATGAATTGAACGAACTTGTTTCAATCGCCAGAATGGGGTCATTCTCCGTAGAGAGGTTCCGTTTCAATGCTCTGATTCCACCATCCAACCGTGGAACAATGAAGTGCATTCCAGCAATGTGCAGCTATGCAACTTATTGCCTGGTATCTGGTAGATGTACCTACACTGATTGCCAAGTAGACGGGTGCAAGGCCAAGGAAACTTGCAAAGCGGTCAAATCAACGGTCGAGTACGCATCGCAGGCAGTTCGTAACGCCTCTGCTGATGTAGTGGAGGATGAGGGAGAGCAGGAGTAAGCATGGCTTGGACAACTGATCTCACGAATGATCCATTCAGGGATCGATTCATTGTCGGTATCTCTGGGTATCCTGGAACCGGCAAGACAACCGCCCTGTTGGAACTTGCCAAAGTTGGCAAATTCGTCTTTCTGATCTCAATGGATGGAGGAACAAGCAAGGTCAGAACTAACCCTGCACCATACAAGGGAAAGCTGGCAATCAACTATATTGCCCCAACTGCTCCGAATGCAGATGGCAGCCCTTGGTCTTTCAAGAAAGAACTTGAAGACAGCGCAAGGACTCTGGTTGGCGAGAAAATTCCATTTCTCATGAGCAAGGGAGTCAAGCGGTCTGACATTTGGGTTGGCATTGATACTGCTACTCATATGCAGGCTCGTCTGATGAACGAAGTGCGAGAAATGGAGATCGAGTACCCTGACCAAAAGCAAACCTACGGCAACAAAAAGAAAGGCAGGAATACCGAGGAATTCCTGACTCAGCTAGACTTCAATATCAATGCCGGCATGATGACATCGATCACTGAGATGTTTTACCGTGCCAACTGCAATATCGTCGTCATCAGTCTCGTGAAGCATGAGGAGGTCAATGACAAGCTGAAGCGAGCAGTACCAGCTATTCAGGGCTCAAGCTACCAGAAAATCACCGGAGACGCCGATGTCTGGTTGTACCTTGAGAATGGGCCGCAAGGTCGAGTATTCAGAACCAAAGCTGGCATGAGATGGGAGGCAAAAGACAGATTCGACGTTCTCGATGAGAGCATTCCGTTCACTCCAATTGGACCAGAAAACAAAGTTCCTACGTTGTTGAAGATCCGCAACAAGGTCTTCACTACCGCAGCAGTCGCAGAAGAAACCAAGGAGAATGCAAATGGCTAAGTACGAGTTCATGCCCTCTGCCAACGTCCAGGCCCGTGATGTCGTCTCCAATGTCGAGCCCGGCCGCTATCTCCTGCGCATCCTGGAGTTGAAGGTTGCCAACACTCGCAACGGTGACTCATTGGTCATCTCGACCAAGAGCGTGGCTTCGATGGATAACAAGTTCGTCGGCGTCAAGCTCCCTGACTTCTGGGTGTCTCTCGACCCTGGCAACGATATGCGCTCCCGTGACTACATCGAGCTGATGGAGTCTTGCGGCGTCGATTGGAAGAAGGGTGAATTTGATACTGACTGGTTCACTGGCCTCCAGGTGGTTGCTGAGATCGGCGTCTATACCAAGAAAGATTCCGGTCAGCCTCCCCGAAATGTCATCAATCAGTGGATTCATCCGAAGTTCTGGCGTGGTCCGGTCGCAAGTGACCCGAATGTCGCCAAGCCCATCAATCCGCACAAGTCTGCCTCTCCCGCTCCTGCTACCAAGCAGATCGAGGATGAGCCCCTCGACCTGAACGCCAATCCCGACCTCGAAATCAAGTAGTTCCTGCCCCTGATCCGGGATGATCTCCCGGGTCAGGGGTCCAATTCCTGCACCGAGCTGGAGGTGAAACCAGCAGGAGATTGAAATGTCCATCATTACTGAGATCAATAGCAAGCTAGCGGCCATGAAGAGTGAGCTTGATAAGGCTATGCTTGCCGTTAACAAGCTTGAGACAGCAAACGAAACATTGAAAGAAAGACTTGAAAGCATCGAAGAACGATTCTTAGATATAACGAAAAGCCTCAACTACACCGGGAGGAAATAAATGTCAGAATATAGCCTCTTCTGTAGATTAGACGATTTGGAACGTGAATTTGGAATGGCAAAAGCGACCATTATCAGACTCACAAATGCAGTCGATAATCTAAATTCAAGACTTGAAATCGTTGAAGAAAGACTCAAATATACCCTAACCTGTGAACTCGAAAAAGACAATCATCCAGAGGAGAAATAGATGCCAAAAGAAGAAATCCGAGATGAAGAGATGATAGCGGCTGAAACTAAATCTGATAAATTTGAAATCAGGATTGGGAGATTGGAAAAAGCAAAAGACAATTTCAATGAAAGACTCGAAAAAGTTGAATGGAAAATAAATTATCTGACTGATCTTTGGGTCAATTATATGGAGAATAAATAATGCCAACAATTAGTGCATGGGCCTGCGATGGCCGCATCAAGCTCAAGTTCGACTACAATAGAGATTTGATCGAGGAACTCAAGTCTCGCATTCCGTCCAACAAGCGACGCTGGAATGGAAAGAATCAGGTTGATCGCAAGACTGGTATCAAGACTGCCAATCCCAGCGGAGATGACACCTGGATCGTTGATACTGATCAGCTGGATGTCATCGAACAGATTGCCAGGGAGTATGGATATGAAATTCAAGCAGCAGTCGCAGAGATTCCGGTAGCCGCTGTTGACTCTGGAGCTGATTCATATAGAATGATGTTCTCATCGATTCCAAATGAATTGATGAAGAAAATCTACAAGTCGGTTACGCTTGAATTGCATCCGGACAAAGGAGGCGACCCAACCGTGTTTCAAGATTTCAACTCTGGATGGACTGAAATCAAGAAAGAAAGGAATATGTAATGAACGATAAGCTGACCAGGCAGACCAATCAGTTGGTCAAGAAAGGTTCCGATGCATTGGATCATCTCAGGCAGGCCAATGCCCTATCGTTTATTTCGCAAGGTATCCAGGAATCCCTGGTATTGATGCTTGACGTTTCCGGTTCTATGGGATACAAGGTCGACCCTAACCAGGGATGCTATTCGACCAAATGCGATGTTATGAAAGAGGCTGCGAACAAGCTCATTCTCGCCTCTAGCGCCAGCATGATCGGTGTGGTGGCATTCTCCACGAATTCTGATGTTCTTTGTAGAGTGAGTGACAGAAACATTGCCCTCGGCGCTCTTTCTCAGCTCAAACCAGATGCATCTACAATGTTCATCCCTGGCCTGCAAAGCTCTCGTCAGGAATGTATCCGCTACAAGATGAACGTAAATCGAGTGATCATCATGTCTGATGGTTGCGCTGCCGAGAATTCAGATGAGATTCTTGAATACATTGACAAAATGGCCAAAGATGGTATCATCATCGATACTGTCGCATTTGGACACGACGCTGACGATACACTTCTTAGAGCAATCTCAGACCATGGCAAAGGAGTCTACAGCCTTGCGATCAACGCCCAGGATCTTGTCAAGACGTTCCTACAACTTGAAGCCAAGAAAAGGGGGCTTCTGACGGGTAGGAAATGAATTATCAAGAATTCGAGGATGAAGTAAAAAAGCTCTACTACATGGAACATGATCCGGACATTCTTAAGCTGGTTGCTGGAATCATTGTCGGCAACAGACTTGATTCAATGCCGATTTGGGCCATGCTTGTAGCGCCGTCAGGAGGAGGCAAAAGTGCCATTGTTGAAATTTTTGATAAAACCGAGTGGGTAGTCAGGGTTTCCTCTTTGACACCAGCATCTTTTGCTTCGGGCAAGACATCCAGCTGTCCGGTGCTTGATCTAGTCAAGGAGAAGAAAACTCTACTTGTAAGTGACTTTTCAACTCTCTTCTCTGCTCCGAAAGACATCAAAGAAGAGATTATGAGCTTTCTGCGAGAGAGTTACGGTGGAAAGTTTACAAGAGTCACGGGAAACCTGGCAAAACCAGTTGAATGGGAAGGCAAGTATGGATTGATTGGTTGTATTACTCCACACGGGGCTGACGTTGCCGTCGATGAGAATGCCTCTCTTGGCGAACGCTTCTTCTTGATTCGACTCAGAGTTACGCCTGAGTCAGATGAAAAGATTATGGAAGCTGCCTATGATAAGGCATTTGCAAGATCGGTAAACGATGGAGCACTGAAACAGTACGCAATCGACTTTATTCAGTACATGGACAAGAATATCCCGGATAATGCAACTATTCAATCCAAATTGCCATTAGACTTCGACCCATTCGTCAAGTCTTGTGCCAAGGCTTTGGCTTGGGCCAGATCGCCTGTTCACAGAGACAGAACGACAAAGGAAATTGACTTTTCTTCAAGATACGGAAGAGAGAGCCCTGGAAGACTTGTTGGTCAATTGTCTGCTTTGGCCGGAGGGTTGGCGGCGATCGGATGCACTCAAGATGATATTCGCAGAATCATCAAAAGAGTGACAGTAGAAGCCTTGCCACACAAGAGAGGCAGAGCATTGGCCTGCATAGCACAAAAAATGAACAAACAAGATGAGTTCTCAATGTCAATGGGGGTATCTAGGTCAACAATCGAAAGGACAATGGAGGACCTTGAGGAGCTTGGATTGATTAAATCATCCAACAAGTTTTCTTGGATATTCATTGATCCAATTTATGAAGAAATCTTCGGGGAGTATGCGCTATGAAGATTAGCTTCAGCGTAGATGCAATCCCCGTCGCACAACCTCGACATCAGACCAAAGTTCTTACTGATGCTGACGGCAAAGTGCTAAGGGGAGCCAACAATCGAGCTAAGGTTCTTGAATTCATACCATCTGACCATCAAATCCACCAGTTCAAGTTTCTAGTGCGTGAAGAAGCTCGACGAGCAATGGCCAGAGAAGGGATTGACAAATTCCCTCACGGTCAACCACTGGTATTGAATGTCAAGTTCTATCTACCTAGACCTAAATGGGCGAACCAAGAAGTTGGCAGAAAGATCAAAGTCCTGAAATACAGTCCGGGACCATTGCTTGACACTTGCCGACCGGACTTGGACAACCTATTGAAAGGCGTAAAAGATGCAATGTCTAAGGTTGTCTGGGATGATGACTCAGATGTTGCATTGTATGGACCGGGAACGGGGAAGTGGTATCATGGAATCTCTGAGACGTTCAGGGTAGACATCTCAGTATGGACAGTTCCGATTGAATACCAGGGACCAGATGAAGAAGAGTCAGATGAGTTCTTTAACGACAACTGCCTGGAGGAGTAAATGAATGACTACTTCCGGCAATGTTTGACGCTGACAGCGAATACAATGGAGAAAACCAGAATGACCACGAAAGACTACTTGGACCAAAATCTGTTCTTGGCATTCAATGACGACGATTTCATTCTCGACAACCCTGACCTTCATGACAAGTTTCTCGCAGGAGACTATGAGAATTGTTCTGAAGATGAGATGAAACGAATTCTCAGGATTTACCGAGAATGCAAAAGAAACGGTGTGAGAACAGAGAAAACGTATGGTCCAATCAGGCCCGATTGGATCGTTAAGAATCGCTCATTCAGAATTCGATATGCTTGTCAACAGAAGAAAAATGGCGAGAAGCATGGCGGATTCATGGTCGCTCAGATTTGTGCCGGAGAAAAGGTATTCACTGTCAAGACTGCTTTTTGTAGCCCTAAGGACCAATACAATCGAGCAATGGAGTCTGCTGTAATTGAAAACACAATGACTCATTGGCTTCCGTTCCGTCTCAATAGGATCAATTACAACGACTTTAAGGCATTGTTGCGTATGATCTTTTCCGGCAATGCTCCCCGTTGGGTTCGAGGCAGAGCCTTTGCTCCGGTTGGCGCAACACGAGTCATGCTGAATGGCTGGTTCAAACGCGAGATGACAGCAATTGAAAACATCTTGAAGAAGGAGCACAACGAAAATGACTGAGCAGTTTTTTGGTACTGGAGTTATCGTTTGCAAAGAATGCGAGCGAGTGTTTAGAACAACTACTGGACATCTCGCCCTCGATGCCAAGAACTATGTCTGCGACAAATGCAAAATGTACGCAGCCAGGCCCAGGGCTCTCCGGTCGCAGCATATCAAAGTCATTCAGCCCTGGGATGCCGTAGAGGACCAGTTCTGCAAGGAATGTGGAAACAATCTCTGGGTTCGTGGCTATATCATGATGATTGATAGAGAGGTCATCGTTACCTACTCAATGGACGGCTCCGAGATGGAGGAGGTCATCAAGGCTCAAGACCAACCGATCTACGAGTTTCATTGCGCCAATCCTGACTGTCCGGTCGGATGGGGTAAGGACCATCGGGACATGAATGTTCCTGGCTTTATGCGACCTCCTTGGGGTAAGATCGGTGCCTTGGAAATTGAAAATCCTCCACTGTTCGAGGGTCTGACGGATGAGCAAAAGATGGAAACAGCTCATCGTATCTGGTGGTCAAAGTATTTGAGAGACAAGCGAACCAGCAAGGACGCAGGAAAGGGTACTGACTTTTCTGATATGGGAGGAGAGAAATGAAAGAAGTCACTGGACATCTTGAAGATGAACTTCCAGTGGATGAATACGATGACCTGGAAGATGAAGAAGACACTTGCTTCGGCTCAAATGACCTGGATGAAGGTTATCAGCTGAAGTTGAAATTCATGGATGATGTCGTTCGCAAAGACACCGAGGAGATGGACAAATGATCATCAGGACCGTTGATGCTGATACGATTGTGATTACTCTGCCATCGGTTACCGCAGACGATGCACGTCTTGAAATTTGGGTTCATGATCCCAAGGCAAATATCAAGATGCTGCGTTTCGGCAATGATGAGATTGGCTGCGAAATTGATAACAAGGGAGTTCGTATCGAGAAGATCAAGTAGCTTTTGCTCTGTCCGAGTCGGTGGCCGAGGCAACTCGGCCATCGCATCGGCTAGACCAGGAGAAAAAGATGGGTATCGCTGAACCAAGATCAATGCGTGGATCATGCGGAACAGCCAATTGTCACAAGCCAATTGACGGATGCTGGTGCTACTACTGCGGCAGACGAATTGAAGGGAAGTCAGATCCCTGCGAACATTTCAATACAAAAGCAGTCTGTCGTCAGGATTGCTGGTTCTATACCGACAAAATGAGCCAACAAGAAAAAGATGATATAGTTTATGCTTATGAATTGGCTCGTAGATATTAGGAGGGAGAGATGAAATACAGACTTTTTTCAACCGTTGCATGGAACCTTTTGGGACTTGGAATATCAGTCGCCACTCTTTGCGGCGTAAATATGGAACTAAGCAATCAGGTGGTTCTGATGATTGTCTGCGTCGCAACTGGATCAATCATGGCAACGATGCCATCTGATAGAGTATGAAATGAAATACAAAGATGCTGTCAGACTTCGCAGAAGATACGAAAGAACGATTTGTGCCATCAAACATCTCCAGCATTGCTTGTTCTCAGATGGAACAATCATCCCTATCTATCCATGCACTTGTGGAAGCAAAGAAAAAGAATACTACAATGTCATGATTGTTCCAAGAAACAGCATTTCGGTGGGGAAATAAAATGCCTGGAAAAATCTATGTTCATGACTGGTCAATTCTTGGCGAAGATCGCATTCCTCGTTGGCCATCGAAGATTGGAGAGAAAAGACCAATCACTGTTAGGATTTCAACATGGATTGGTACTTCTGCAATCGGTGCCAGGCACTACAATGTAAGCGTCGAAGAGGAAGTCAACCAGTGGTGGTGTGAAAAGGAAAATGCCTGGGTTGAATTGTCGTGTGATCCAAGTAAGTCAGGCGTTTCAATGAGCGCATCTGTATTGAGTCGCAGCGACGCCGAGAAATTGGCAAAGTTCTTTGTCGATCTTGTCATCAAAGACAGTAATGATTACATCGTAAGGAATCCGTATGGAGAGGGAAACGAAGAATGAAGTACCTAGTATCAGATGAAAAGTTCTCTCCAGACAACACTTGCTGGGACATAACGATCGAAGCCGACAGTCCCAAAGATGCAGCACTCATCGGTGCTGAACGGGCCTGGGATGATTGGGATCATGAATCAAAGCCTCCGTTTTGGCTCTACGTCAATGGAGTCAGATATGAGATCGACGTTGAGTTCGAGCCAATCTTCTCGGCGAGGAGATCGAAATGAAATACTACTACTTTACATACAAAGATCAGAACTTGGTAGGATCAAGTGTTGTCTGGGGAAATCCAGACGAGTTCCCACTATGCCAAGTTCTTGATATGCTCGAAAAGAGATATAGAATTCTTTTGAATTGGAATGAAATCTCGGAAATCCAGTATCATAAATTTCTGGAAAGGGAGAAGAAAAACAATGCCTAGACGAGCAACAGGTGATTGCGCTCCGTCTCATATCTGTCCGAAGTGTGGGATGAAGCATCGGTTTGCGCCTGGCAAGAAACCATGTTGTGTACGTTGCGGAACTCCGCTTAAGAAAGTGAGTTGATCCATGAAAACCTACAAGATCATTCGCTACTACTTCGATCAAAGCCATCCAGACAATCATAAGGTGGTCAGGACTGGATTGACACTGAAAGAAGCGCAAAAGCATTGCGAAAACAAAAAGACTCGTGGACAGGCTTCAAATGGATTGGGTGTCATCTGGTTCGATGGCTACACGGAGGAATAAATGAGCAACCAATCACTCAATGAATACTACAAGTACAAGAACACTCATCCAGAAGAGGATCTTCGGGATCTCGTATTGGATGAAGCGGCCGACTGGGCAGGCTATCGGGTCCAGGATCTTGAGAAAGAACTTATTGAAGCTAAGCAAGAGATCACTCGACTCGAATCACTCTGCGGAGCAGCAGCCGAGGAAATTGAAGAGAACTGGAACAAGCTTTGCGATGAAGAAGGCTATGGACCATGTAACCTCTTGAATCGACTCAAGGGCAACATTGGTGGTGGCTACACTGGTCCATACGTTGATGAGTTGATTGAAAAGACTGTCGCAGATGCCAAGAAGGCCAATGAAGAACGAGATGCGGCCATAGCGACGATCAAGAAGTTCCAAGAGTACATGGTACAGCTTATCAAAGATACGCCGATAAAATACTCCAAAGATGGTAGTTTTCCTGAACCACTTTGCGCCATCTTAGCGTGGAGTGAAAGCAAATGAGCTATAGAGACGCAATTCTTCAACTCAAGGTAATGAAAAACTTTGCCAACGAAAATGGATTCCATGATTATGGCGATGCGATCGAAGAAATAGAAAAGAGTATTGATGCTTTGCAAGAGTTCACCTGTGGAGCAATTAACCAGAAACATCATGAATCCAACAAAGCAATCGACAGAACCATTGAACGTAATGCAGCCCGCAAGATGGCTGGTGAACAGTGGCAACGAGCATTGAAGGCTGAACTCAAAATTGATGGATTAAAAACATATACTATTGAACTCCACGAAGAAATTGCTGAACTTCAAATGGAATGCGACAGAGAAAGCGATCATGCCCTCGATGCTGAACTCAAAATTGAT